>Ga0209181_10000817_pt1 | contig 56653 bp, 34 predicted proteins | sample MAT05_FD_187208 | JGI IMG/M metagenome (GOLD analysis project Ga0209181, IMG submission 187208) | Freshwater microbial communities from Lake Fryxell liftoff mats and glacier meltwater in Antarctica - MAT-05 (SPAdes) (version 2) | ecosystem: Environmental > Aquatic > Freshwater > Ice > Liftoff...
CCCGACCTCGGAGAGGTCGAACGTTTGTTTCAACGCTATTTTCTGCAAACCTTCGACCTCTCCGAGGTCAGGAAAACATTGAAATGCTACATTTCTACAAACCTCTGACCGCTCCGAGGTCGTATGGCAAAAAGCATTTCAAAGCGGCTGGATAGTGACCTAATCTTTCATTCTAATCATTTCAGTCATGAACATCTCGTTAAATTTCAAACGTCATTTGCTTGCAGTCGTCGCGCTGTTTGTAGCCATTGCATCACTTTCCGCTCAAAAAAACATCCAGGAAACGGTCACGGACGAAAAATTCAGCAACAGAACGATTGTCTATAAAAAGGGCAATGCCGACGATGCGGAAATTCTGGCGCAACTCAATGATTCTTACGGCATGAGCGATGTGGTGCGCATCGCCGTGGCGCCGCCCAAGCCGGTAGTGAAACCCGTCGCTGTGATTGAAAAGGTTTCAGTAACTTCCGCAGCAAGTACTTCCAAACCGGCCGCCACAGTCATCAGTACCACCCGGACCACTTCGGCAACCGTTTCGGCGAGTCGGTCGGCTGTTGTCACACGTCCCAATCAACCTGTCCTGCCAACCACTATTCCCAAAACAACCGCCACAGATTTGAATGTGCCTGTAGCCAACCCGGATGCCGCAGGACTGACCGCAGGCACAGATGTGATGGCAGCGTTTGTCACTTCTAATAACCAGACGGTGAAGAACGTATCCGCTCAATCTGTTCAACAGTTGAACCCGGTCGTACAGACCAGTAGCGAAAATAGTTTTGTCGGAACTACTTCCACATTCAAACAGACTTCCAGCGCTGTCAAGTCAGGCAAAAAAAGCAAGTCGGGCGGCTGGTTTGATTCTTCTTCGGCCCGCAAAAAATCTACTCCTGCGAAAAAGCATGGAAAACACGGCAAGCAGCGCTATGACTGTTTTAAGTTCTGAGTTTGGGCTGTGAGGCAGTCGTCTAAGTTTGCGAATATGCGAATAAACAGGCGCACAAGCCAGTTTAAAATGCTCCTTTTTGCCCACTTTGTCATTCTGTCGGGATCCGTCGGGAATGCCAAAAAGCGACATGGACGGGGCCCGACAGGGTGACAAAGCGGGGGCATCGGAAAAGTATATCCATGATTTGATTGAAGCAGATCTATGCGCCTCCGGGATAAAAAACCGGGGGTGTTTTTATTTTCCGAAATCAAAATTTCGCCCGAATGCCGTATCCACATCATCTTTGCGCATACCTGAGTTTTTAAACTCCATGCTATGCGCGCGCCTACCCTGTTTATTGGTTGTATCACATTTGTCGCGCTGCTCCTGTTGGCCTTGGTGTTCTATCTGGAACGCATCGCCCATATTGACATGGCCTTTCAGACCTTTCTCATCCTGAAAAGTGGTTCGATTGAAATCCAGAGCGGGCGGTTTGGAGCCGCCGCCACACAGGTTTGGCCCTGGCTGGCACAAGAGATGGGCTTGCCGCTCCGGGGCGTGCTGCTGGCTTATTCGATGGGTCATGTGCTGTGTGGAGCGATCCTGTTTGGCTGGTGTTGCTGGCTTAGGCAATGGCAGTGGGCGACCGTACTGGTGCTGGTGGTAACGGGCATTTCGACCCATACTTTTTACTGGTTGTCGGAGATGCCGCAAGGGCTGGTGTTTCTGGTCGCTGTATTTGCCTGGATGTCCAGCCAGGGAAGTTTGGCTGCCATCCGCTGGTGGCAGTGGCCGCTTTGGATCGCGGCGGTGGTTACGGCGTTTTATTTCCACCCGATGGTATTGTATGCCGCTGTTTTCGGATGTCTTTTTTTTCTCCTCGGCGATCACAAAGATACTGCTGGCGCTTCTTTCTGGAAACACCGCAGCCTCTTCGCCGCCATGTTGTTGATCTTTGCACTGGTGGCATTCGTGAAATACAAACTGCTGAAACTCGACTGGTACGATGCGATCGCCCTCGAACGGGCTGATACGTTTCGCCAATTGTGGCCGCACTGGCTAGACCTGCCCAGCAACCGCGATTTTTTGCATTGGTGCTTAACGGATTATTATTTCGTCCCGCTCGCACTGCTGCTCTCCGCAGGTTTTTATGGCTGGAAAAAGAAGTGGCTTAAACTGGTGCTAACAGTCGGTTACCCAATCGGCTACCTGTTGTTGGTGAACGTGCCATTCCACGAAAGCGCCCAACAATTTTACATGGAAAACCTGTGGCTGCCGCTGGGTCTGTTTGCTGCCATTCCACTGGTCTTCGACGTGTTGCCGGGGCTTTTTTCACAGAAAGGTGCTGTAGTGATCATCTCTCTAGTCGCCGCCACCGGCCTTGCCCGCATCTTACTCGCGCATCAGTCGTGGACGGCGCGCCTGGAATGGGAACAGGATTTTTTGAAAAAAACGGCTGCATGGCCCGCCCGAAAACTTGTGCTTTCTGAAGATCAGGTACCAAAAGACACCTTGAAAATGGTCTGGGGGGCACCCTATGAATTTTTGCTGCTATCGTCGCTGGAGGCACCCGATTTGGTGCGATGTATCCTGGTGACCAATGAACCGGGGCGATATGACAGCACCTTATTGAGCCAACCGCGCCTGTTTCTCGGCACGTTTAAAAACTACCCGTTCGAGGCGTTGCCAGAGCGGTATTTTCAGTTCCGGGATACGAGTCATTATGTCCGCTTGTAGCGGGGGGGTGTCAAAAGTCCAACAGGAGGATGTCCAGGAAAATAAGCGCCAATAATGTTTGGCGAAAGCACCAAATTTGACAACTTTGAAAAAAGTTGTCAAATTTTCAAGCGGGTTTAGCAACAAAAATTTGGCACCTAAAAAATGGTTTTTCTTGCTTTAGACCCCATCACACCTCGGACGTAAACCGGAACTCGATCTTGGGAAAATTCTCCTGGGCGGTTTGCAGGATCCAGGCCGTTTCGGCCAAAAATACCAGTGCTCCTTCGCTATCTTTAGCAATGTCACGCTTGCGACGGTCCAGAAATTCTGCCATCGCTTTTGGGTCGTCGCTGTGCACCCAGCAAGCCTTGTACAGGTTGACGGGTTCATAGCGGCATTTAGCGTTGTACTCGCTTTCGAGGCGATGCTGGATGACCTCAAATTGTAGTTGACCTACCGTTCCGATGATGCGTCGGCCGTCGCTCTGGCGGGTAAACATTTGCGCTACCCCTTCGTCCATGAGTTGATCGAGGCCCTTGACGAATTGTTTCTGCTTCATCGGGTCGGCGTTTTCGACATAGCGGAACTGCTCCGGCGAGAACGCTGGGATGCCTTTAAAATGCAGTAGTTCACCTTCCGTGAGGGTGTCGCCGATTTTGAAGTTGCCGCTGTCGTACAAACCCACCACGTCGCCGGGATATGCTTCTTCCAGCAGCGTTTTTTTGGAAGCCATGAACATCGTGGGGTTGGGAAACTTCATGTCGCGGCCCAGCCGGATGTGGCGGTAGTTTTTGTTGCGTTCAAATTTGCCGGAGCAGATACGCAGGAAAGCGATGCGGTCGCGGTGGCGCGGGTCCATGTTGGCGAAAATTTTGAACACAAAACCGCTCATTTTTTCCTCTTCCGGGCGCACCAGCCTTTCCTCGGTCGTACGCGAAAGCGGCGTCGGTGCGATCTCTACAAAGCAGTCCAGCATTTCTTTCACCCCGAAATTATTGACGGCTGAGCCAAAAAAGATGGGGCAGATCTTGCCGTCCAGATAATCCTGTTTTTTGAACGTTGGATACACGGTTTCCACCACTTCTACGTCGTTGCGCAGTTCGCGGGCGGCGCTTTCGCCGATGTGCTTTTCCAGGTCGGGGTGTGCGAGGTCTTCAAAAACAAGAATTTCTTCATCCTCCTGCTTGCTGTGCGGATTGAACAGCACGAGTTTTTTCTCGTACAAATTGTACACGCCTTTGAAGCGCTGTCCCATACCGATGGGCCACGACAGCGGGCGCACTTTCACGTTGAGTTTCTGCTCGATCTCGTCCATCAGGTCGAAGGCATCGAGGCCTTCCCGGTCCATCTTGTTCACGAAGAAGATGAGCGGCGTGTCGCGCATCCGGCAGACTTTGGTGAGTTTTTCGGTCTGTTTTTCCACGCCGTTCGCCACGTCCACCACCACAATGGCCGAGTCCACAGCGGTCAGGGTGCGGTAGGTATCTTCGGCGAAATCTTCGTGGCCGGGTGTATCCAGGATGTTGATTTGCAGGTCTCTGTACTCAAATCCCATCACCGAGGTGCTCACTGAGATACCGCGCTGCCGCTCGATCTCCATGAAGTCGGAGACCGTGCTTTTTTTGATCTTATTGCTTTTCACCGCTCCGGCGGTCTGGATGGCGCCGCCGAATAAAAGCAGTTTTTCGGTCAAGGTAGTTTTACCTGCGTCAGGGTGCGCGACGATGGCAAAGGTGCGGCGGCGGCGGAGTTCGGACAGAAAATCGGACATGGATGGGCGTTAGACGTTGGATCTGGGACGTTGGATTTTTGAAGCGGGCGCAAAAGTAGGCTTTCTCTTACAAAAGAATGGGCGCTGTACGCAACTCCATACTACCTTCGCGTTACCAAAATCACTCCGCCGTTGTCCGCTACTGTTCCATCCTCCCGTCTTTATTGGCTTGCCTGGTTGCCGATTGTTGTCTTGTTGTGGCTCGGTTTGCGCAACCATCCTGATCCGCAGTGGCTCGTTGCGGGAGAATTGCTTCGCCAGCCCTATTCCCTCGCTGCCGAAGTTCCTGACTCTCTACAACTCCTTTATTGTCAATTACATAAACAACCGTGCCGCACTGGAGACAGCACTGCATTTCGCCTTATTTCGCAGCCTACTTTACCCAATATAGGTTGGGAGGCCCTGCGCGATCTGACTCAAACGGCTGCCCGAAAACGTTTTCTGGTGGTGTCGGGGGTGACCGGAACCGGGATTACGAAGCAGGCAAAACGCGCCGCTTTCCTGGTTGCCGGAAATTTTGAACGGGTCTTGCAGATAGATTGCGCGCCACAATTCGATCTCGAATTTCACAAAAAATACATTGGGCAAGAGGACGAGCGCGGCGTGTTCCAACACGGAGAGTTATTGAAACTTTGGGAGCGGTGCCGGCAGCATCCCGACCAACGCTTTGTGGCGGTGATGGACAATTTTGACAAAATCAATCCCGAAACGTTTTTTGGGCCGCAACTCTGGGAGTCTCTTAGCAGTCCGCGCGATACAGCGATCGTAGGCAATAGTACGGTGTCGGTGCCGCCTAATTTCTATATGGTTTCGACCACCCACCTCGGACCGGGATCGCTGATAGAATTTAATGAGGAGCATTTCAAGCGCCTCGGCAGCCAATACGTCATCCCGCCCAATGCCCGCGAACTGGTGGTCTGGCTCCGCAACCGGGCGATCGCATTGTCCAATTCCGACCCGGTCAGTGCAGCAGATTCCAGCCGACTCGCTTCCCTGCACGACATCGGCCAGATGCGGCAATTCCTGTTTTATTTCCTGAAAACCAATGAGTTGGTGAAGGAACGGTATGCCGATGGATATCAATTGGGGCAGGGCAGCAACCTGCGGCCGCTATTCCGCAACGCCGATCTGGAAGAGTTCAAAAATACCTTTATCAACCACATCAATGCGCTGCGGCCGGAACGCTCCCTGACGCTGGCTGATTTTAACGGGATGGATTACACGGTGAGCAATGACGGGCGGGAACCCGGCTCTAATTTCCTGGCCTGCCAGGTGAAATACCTGCAAGACACCGGCTATCTGGTCGAGATCACCATGGTGGCGACTACTGCTTTGCTCACGGCCCTGGCCGGCTGGTGGGTATTTCGCCGCCGCGAACAACTCATCCGCGGCTATGGCGAGCGCATGCAGCATATTTACAACGCTTTCGAAAAACAATCCATCACCGCTGATGCTGCCTCCCGCCGCCTGGAGGAAATCAAGCAGGAAGTAGACGGACTGGTGTTGCGCCGACAACTGGGCTACACGGAAGGGTTATACTTTTTGGCCTTCATCGAAGACAAAGCCAAACGAATTGAGTTCGCCCGCAATGTGAGCGAGAACTTCCTCGAACTCTTCAATGCTTTCATGGAAGACGATCTGCTGACTGAAAGCGAGTATTTAAAACTCCGGCAGTTCCTGCAAACGATCCGGCACAAAATACCCGCTGAGGTGTACGAGCGGTTCAGCCAGAAGGTGGAGCAAACGTATCTGATGAGCGGAGGAAAGGAGGGCTGAATTTCAAAAATGAAAACATTGCATCTTCTCGTTATTATTCCCTACCAAAATCAGCCGCTTTTTACCCGGCCCTTTCAAAATTTTCAAATCGCGCACGTCCCGGCTCGCCCATAACCCGGAAGCATTCGGCATCAGGGCCGTAAAATTGCCCGCACCATCATTGGTCAGCACCACGCCATTGCCTGCGTCGAGCCGACCTGTTTCCACCTGCTGGCCCCAATCGTTGCCGGCAGCGATCAGATCGAGATCGCCATCGCCATCGTAATCCACTGCCTGAATAGAATACAGTGGGCTGATCTGCGCCAGGTTCGGAAGGTTTTTGGCGGTAAAACGCCCGTTTTGATTGATAAAAATGGTGGAGGCCAGCATATTACACCGCAATTGTTGAGTGCCTTGCAGGTCTTTTTCCGCAAAAAGATCGCTGAATTTTGCCTGGGCGTAGGCTGAATAACGAACGAATTTTTTCTTTAAAATGGGCACTTGTTTCAACAGCACATCGCGCATTGCGACCGGCACATCTTTGCCTTCGTCGGTCTGGGTCATGATCGGGTCCATGCTGCCGTTTCCGTCGAAATCTTTGGCGAAAAGGCGCAGTGGCGCTTCGGGCGTTGCTTTGTAACGCGTATTGAGGCCGATGTTGCCCGCCACCAGATCGAGGTCGCCATCTTTGTCCACATCGGCGGCGATGAGGCTATGCCAGAAGCCATCCGAGTTTTCAAGACCAAATTTTTGGGTCGCCAGTTCCAGTTTTCCGCCGTTGACCGCGAACACCTGAATCGGCATCCACTCACCCGCCACGACCATTTCCTCTTTTTTATCGCCGTCCAAATCCGCCCAGACGATGCTGCGCACCATGCCGGCCTGGGCAAAAGCCGGAGCGATTTGTGCGGTCACATCCTGAAAAACAGCCTTGTCATTGCGCAGCACAAACGAAGCCGGCGTGGCGGGATAACGGCCGGGTACACACCAGCCGCCCAGAAACAAATCCTGATCACCGTCGCCATCGTAGTCATGGGCACTAACGGCGTAGAGGCTTTCTTTCGCCAATGGAATTGCGCCTACTGCAAGGGTGAAATTCCCTTTGCCATCGTTGAAGTAAAGTCGAGGTGGATAGTTCGGACTGCCCGCCGGGGAAGAGTTGCCACCCGAAGCCACCAGCAAGTCAGGATCGCCGTCGCCGTCGGCATCGAAGAAGGTAGAACCGGTGTCTTCATAGGCCTGATCGGTCGCGAATACGGAAGTGGAGGAAGGTCGGAAGCCGCTCGAGGTCTGGATGAATAAACCACCGGGTGCGCCGGGGCCATTCCCGATAAAACAGTCGTCCAGCCCATCGGCATTTACATCGCCAACAGCCATGCAGGGGCCGGGAGCACTCATTCTCCAGGGCAATAAACGCTCCTGGTTGAAATCTTGCACGGCATCTTCGCGGTGTTGAAAATCGGGTGCAGCAGTAGGTGTAATAAATGGTTTCGGGATGGCCGGTGGAGTCAGTTTGCCCGGCTTTGCATCGGCATACTTTACAATAAGTCGTTGATTGGCAGTTACATTTTCCAACACCACCAGTTTATTTCCCGGAAATTCCACTTCGACCCGATCCAGTTTTTGCGCGGTGCCCAAACCAAAATGCAGGAGCGGCTCTACCGAGGAAAAGAAACCCCGCGTGGGCGTGAGTTCGGCGTACTGCACTTGTCCGCCTGCGACAATCCGCGCCTTGGCGCCCGTCGCAAACGGATTTTGCGCGGAGCCTTGCGGCTTGATCTGGAGCCAGGCACCGCCCTTATTCATTTCATGGGCACGGTTCTGGTAAATGCCTGCCGGACCGTCCACGTTGTTGATCACCAGGTCCAAATCGCCGTCGTTGTCGAGGTCCGCATAAGCAGTGCCATTGGAATAACTCAATTGTGTGAAACCCCAGGCCGTGCTCACGTCTTCGAAGGAAAGATCGCCCCGGTTGCGGTAGCAATATTTCTGGAGCGGTGTGCTGGGCACCAGGTTGAGGTATTCTTCGATTTTGGGAAAACGGGCTACCGTGACACCGCCTGTTTTAGAAATGGAGTCGGCCGTGAACGAAAGATAATCCAGGTTGCTCACATCGCGGCGGTAGCCGTTGGTGATGAAAATATCGCGAAATCCGTCGTTGTCGTAGTCCTGCATCAAAGCGCCCCAACTCCAGTCGGTCTGAAATACCCCCGCAATACAGCCAATATCGCTGTAGGTTCCGTTGCCGTTGTTGAGTTGCAGAACGTTGCGCATTTGCTGGTTGCCGTAGCCGTATTTGTTGAGTGTAGCGTAGCGGTCGAGCAGCATGGTCGTCATCAATTCCTTTTGACGGGTATAGTTTTCAGCCAGCATATCGAGCGCGACCAGATCGTTGAGGCCATCGTTGTTGATGTCGGCAATATCCACGCCCATCGTGTGGTTGCTAGAATGGCGGAATACGTTGTTGTAGCGATCGGTAAAATTGCCCGGCTGCGCAGCGTTGTTCATGTACACAAAATCTGGCTCGATGTAGTCGTTCCCTACCACCAGATCCTGAAATCCGTCACCGTTCAGGTCGGAAGCCGTGACGCTCAGGCCCATAGCATGGTTCCAGATGCCGGCTTGTTTGCTCATGTCAGCGAAGGTTCCATCGCCGTTGTTGCGATAGAGTCGGCTGGAGGAATATTCGTCTTTGGGGTCGGTCGCACGTACGGATTCTCCCCCGGGCACTTCCTTGAGCCGGACGGAATTCACCTTTTTAAAATCAATGGGATAATTCAGAACATAGCAATCCAGATCACCGTCACCATCGGCATCAAAGAAGTTGGCGTGGTTGCTGGCGGCCAGGTCTGCCAAGCCAAACTGCCGGGCCTTTTCTGTAAAGGTTCCGTTCTGATTGTTGATAAACAACAGGTTGCGGCGGTTCTCGCTCGGTGTCATACCAGTGCGGCACACATAAATATCCTGCCAGCCGTCGGCATTTACATCCACGATGGTCACGCCAGTTTTATCGCCGTCCCTGATGCCTACTCCTGCTTGCTCCGTGATGTCCTTAAACTTCAGATTGCCCTGGTTGAGGTACAACTTGCAAGCCTCCTGGGTGCTTACGAAGAACAGGTCTTGCAGGCCGTCGTTGTTCACGTCCAGCACGCCCACGCCGCCGCCGTTGTAAAGGTAGGAGTTGGTCAGGACCGTATTAAGGTGGGTCTCCTGGATGTTGTTCGCGAAGTCTACGCCCGAATCGGCAGGTTTGACGTACTGGAACAGCGCGTCGGTTGGGGGTGTTTTTTCGGTGGGTTTCCAGGCGGCGGCGGGTCCGCTGGATTTGTTGCCGCATTGAGTGCTGAGCAGCAGCGCAAGTAGGAGGCATCCGCTGGCAAAAAGGCGATGAAGGTTGCTATGCATTGTTATTTCGTTCGCAATCAATGCGTTGTTTATTCAATCAAAGTGCTTTCACTAAAACCTGTTAGGAACGCGGCACCAATAACTTAGTCATTTGATGCCACCCTTTGTTCCATCACACGGCCGCTATTTTTCTTTAAATAGCCCCACTATTCGCAGAAGAATAGTGTTGTCTGATGAAAAAATGGTTGACCTAAAATGACTAAGTTATTGGTGCCGCGTTCCTTATTGTCGCCACCCCTCCCGCTCCTCACTCATCGCCCAGGCCGCCCCAGTGTTCTCAATCGCATTGAACATCGGCAGCCACTCGGCTGGTCCTGCGGACAAAGTGAGGATTTCGTAGCGACGCATTTGCAGGATAATATCGAGCGGGTTGATCAGCACCGGACAGGCTTCGACGCAGGCGTTGCAAGTGGTACAGGCGTGTAATTCTTCTGGTGTGATCCGATCGAACAGAGATTTACCGTCTTCATAACCGGCCTTTGTTTTTTGCCCTTTGTCAATTGCATACCCTACTTCCTCCGCCCGGTCGCGCACGTCCATCATGACCTTGCGCGGAGAGAGTTTTTTACCGGTAATATTGGCCGGACAGACGGCCGTGCATCGCCCGCATTCGGTGCAGGAGTAGGCTTGCAGGACGTTTTTCCAACTGAGCGAGAACACATCGTTGGCGCCAAAATCGAAGCTCCCCCCAGCCTCCCCATCAGGGGGCGAGGCCGATACCCCCTGACCTTCATCGAAGGTGATGGAAGACGCTCCTCCCCCCCCCATGGAGGGGCTGGGGGGGGCTTCCGGCAGCCCCATCATGATTCGCACCTCCTTCTGAATTTCAGGCATATTGTCCATTTTCCCCTTCGGAGAAAGGCGTGCATACCAGGTATTGGGAAAAGCAAGAATGATGTGCAGGTGTTTGGAATATGGCAAATAGCACAGGAAACCGAATACCGTAGCGAGGTGCAGCCACCAGCCGAAGCGCTCTACGGCCATGACCGAAGCATCACTCAAATGACCGAACAACAATGGCCCCAGCCAGGTGCTCACTGCAAAATCACCCGTCAGGTGATAATGCTCTACCCCTCTGGCTTGCAGCACTTTGTCGCCGCCATTCATGCAGAAAATGCCCGTGATGAGAACAATCTCGCCCAGCAAGATCAAATTGGCATCGCGCATGGGAAAACCTTTGAGTTCAGGCTGTTGAAAGCGCTGCAGTTTCAAAACATTGCGGCGGGCCAGGAAAGCGATGGTCGCCACAAAAGCCAGCACCGACAATACCTCGATGCTGCTGATTGCAAATGTGTACAGTCCGCCCAGGTAAGGTGCGAAGAAGCGATGCGTCCCGAAAATACCGTCCACAAAAATTTCCAGTAATTCCACCTGCGTCACCACGAAGGCGACATAGATGAACAGGTGCAGCACGGCCGGTATCCAGTTTTTGAACATCTTTTGCTGGCCAAAAGCGATGAGCAGCACGTTCTTCCAGCGCTGAGCGGCATCGCCCGGGGTCGGCTCATCTTTGCCGAGCAAAATGTTGCGCCGGACGCGGCTGAAACCTTTGAATGCAAACCAGGAGGATGCACCGGCAACAAGGAGGAAAAGGAGCGTTTGGATCATAAATGGCTGAACTCGAAGAACGAGGGATCAATAAATGCGTGATGGCAAAAAAGCAGCGGCGAAGTTAATGCCTCCACCGCTGCTTTGTGCTGCTGCTTCAATCACTTTTACAGTTTCACTACTCGCAGCACCCATGATTGGCTTGTCTGCGGAATGTGCAGTTTCAGCACATGTACGCCTGGGAGTATCAAAGAGAAGTCAATTGTTGTAAATCCATTTTCAAAAGAAACTTCTTCACTTTTCAGCATCCGGCCTTCGATATCAAAAATTTCAATTTTCGCAAGTCCTTGGATGTCAAGGCGTATGTCGAGATGATCGTCTACCGGATTGGGGCATGTACGGATTTGCAAAGAAGGTGTATGCACTGCCGACACATCATCCACCAAACCGTTGCAATCATTGTCCAGACCATCCGGCACTTCCGGCGCACCGGGATGAATGGCGGGGTCGGCATCCTCACAGTCAAGGCGATTCGCCGCATAACCGGCGGGCGCAACGGTCAGACAAGTGCTCAGCGTGTCGGAGCCTGCACTTCCAAAGCCGTCGTTGTCGGCATCTTCGAAATAATTGAAAACAGGGAAGCCTTCATCGGCTGATCCGTTGCAGTTATTGTCCAAAGCATCGCAGAGTTCAGGCGCGCCGGGGTAGATCGTAGCGTTTGTATCGTTACAGTCCAGGCGATTGGTCGCATAACCCGCAGGAGCCGCACTCAAACAAGATCTGAGCGTATCACCAGCAACGCCGCCAAAGCCGTCGCCGTCGCCGTCTGCATAACAGGTGTAAAACTGGATGCCGTCGTCGGCCGAGCCATTGCAGTCGTTGTCAATCCCGTCGCAAAGTTCAGGAGCGCCGGGGTGGATGGCTGCGTTCACATCATCACAATCGAGTCGGTTCGTGACGTAGCCCGTCGGAGCCACATTTAAGCAAATGCTGAGCGTATCAGCGGCAACGCCGCCAAATCCATCGCCGTCGCTGTCTGCATAATAGGTGTAAAACTGGATACCGTCGTCGGCCGAACCATTGCAGTCGTTGTCAATCCCGTCGCAAAGTTCAGGAGCACCGGGGTGGATGGCCGCGTTCGCATCATCGCAATCGAGTCGGTTCGTGACGTAGCCCGTTGGGATAGCAATTGAACAAATGCTGAGCGTATCAGCGGCAACGCCGCCAAATCCATCGCCGTCGCTGTCTGCATAATAGGTGTAAAACTGGATGCCGTCGTCGGACGAACCGTTGCAGTCGTTGTCAATCCCGTCGCAAAGTTCAGGAGTGCCGGGGTGGATGGCCCCGTTCGCATCATCGCAATCGAGGCGGTTCGTGACATAGCCGGTTGGGATGGCCATTGAACAAGTGCTGAGCGTGTCAGCGGCAACGCCGCCAAATCCATCGCCGTCGCTGTCTGCATAATAGGTGTAAAACTGGATGCCGTCGTCGGTCGAACCATTGCAGTCGTTGTCAATCCCGTCGCAAAGTTCAGGCGCGCCGGGGTGGATGGCCCCGTTCATGTCGTCACAATCGAGGCGGTTGGCAGCAAAACCATTGGGGGCAGTCGTCAGACAAGTGCTGAGCGTATCGGCAGCAACGCCGCCAAATCCGTCACGGTCGGCATCTGCATAATACGTGTAAAACTGGATGCCGTCGTCGGTCATCCCGTTACAGTCATTGTCAACACCATCGCATAGCTCCGGCGCACCGGGGTACACGGTCGGATTGGCGTCGTCGCAATCATCAGAAGACAAAAAGCCATCCGAATCGGCATCTTTGTAAAACAAGGTTTTAACCAGTTCAAAAGCACCCGTTCCACACTTGATGCCGACGATCCTGCCGGGAATGTCATCTACCGGCGGGTGGATACCCCCCCAAATGCGGGAGAGGCTGGTCTGGTCGGAAGCATCGCGGTAAGTGGCCCACTGCAAAGTCACATCTACGCTGGGGCCTTTTTCCAAACCGAGGAAAGCATTGTTTGCGCCAATGTGAAATTCACCCACACCACCGGGGAAATATTCATCGCCTGTCAGCAAGGTCAGCGCTTCCGCCGCCGAACGGGAGTAGGTCGAGTGCCCTGAAATGTAGCCGGCAAAAGGTGGAGTCACAAAAGTGTTGCGTTGGTAAGGCCACCAGTTTTCGGCCCGAATCCAGCCAACGCCGGCGATGTCAGTGACAGGATTGGGGATGGCATTTGGTCCTTTCCACGCTTTGACTTTGACTTTTCCAATATGACCGCCGGAGTTTCCTGCCAGTGGATCGCCTGCCTGCACTGATTCGAGGTATCCGGGAATGAGCGGCAGACCTGCCGGATGGTAACGCGGCAACATCGGATCGCTGCTCTGGCCATAGTCTGCCATGTACCGCAGGGAGGTGATCGGGCGTCCGTTGTCATACCAGCCCTTGATCCCCCAGGCAGAGATGGCTGCATCATGGAGGGCGCCACCTAATGTGAGGTAGGCTTTTACGTCGTATTCCAGATCGGGCAGCACTTCCCCCTTGCCGTTGAATTTTCGGACAAATAAAGGATGATCCATTACTTTATTGAAAATAGCAAACCAGTGTCCGGGCGGCGTTTCAGAGCTGGGACCGTCGGCCCAAAACTGTGCCAGCACCCGGGTATAGTCACCGCGCGGCACCACTTGTGGAGCATACGGTTGACCGGTGCGCGGGTTGAGCGACCTGCCATTGCCTGCTGCGCCTCCCTCATATAGTTTGTAAAAACCCTGATATTCCGCCAAAGTAGTGGGAAACGGCGTTTGGTTGTTGCCGATCGAAGCGGGTGATATGTCCCACATCACGCCATCGGAAGGATCCAGGTGCGACGACCAGACAGATACGAGTCCGTTGTTCCATTTAAATGCTTCGGAAGGATCGCCGTTGGCCGAGGTATCCAGTTGAGGTGGTGCGCCCGGGTCGTTGTAAACGTAGTAGTTCACCCCATCCCGCTGAAACGTATCGCAGCTGGCGGTAGTCATGGCGAAAGGTGCGACACGGCCCCATTCCGGGCTTTGGGACCGCTGAATAGACGGGATCGGATTGCCGTTTTGGTCTACTGCGGTACTGATGTTGAGGGGTTGCCAGCGGTTGGGATCCAGCATGTCGGCATTACCGGGAAATTCCGGGTTCATGGGCGGGTTGACGGACGTATAGTTGGTTGGAAGGTAATTGCCCAATTCGTTAGAGCCGTCGTTGTAGCCAAAAGCCAGGATAGAGAACCCGATATAGTTGCCCAATTCGGCGGGCGAGCCGGACGAATAGTCAGCGGAAGTAAAAGCAGGATTATAGCCCAATTCGATCATGTAATTATTGAATCGGGCGAGCGTAGGCGCTGCATTGGGCGAATTCTGAAACCGCTGGGTCAGGAGGCGGTAGGCCGCATAACTGATCGCTTCTTTTCGGGCAGCCTCTACGTCCGGGGGCTTCGGAACACCTATGAAAAAATCGGTGTAGGTGCCCCAGGTTTTTCCTAGAAAGAACGGCTGCGCAACGGTGTCATAGACTGCCCAGGCATCGTACATCGCGACGGAAAGGTGGAGCAAATTCCGGGCCTGCACAGGCGGACGCGCAAGGTCTTGCCGGATGGCCTGCAACAGGAGTTCGTTCCAGCGGCGCGCCACGGATTGTTGAGCCGAGATATTAGAGGGGGAGAAAGCGGCCAAAACAATGGCGACTGAAAACAAGCGGAGTAGTGTTTTTTTCATGCTCTTTTCTTTTTGGAACGCGGCACCAATAACTTAGTCATTTTAGGTCAACCATTTTTTCATCAGACAACACTATTTCTCTGCGAATAGTGGGGCTATTTAAAGAAAAATAGGGGCCGTATGATGGAACAAAGGGTGGCATCAAATGACTAAGTTATTGATGCCGCGTTCCTTTGCAACCTGTGCAACACCCAAAGGTGCGAGAAAAGGTAAAAACGACGTGCGCCAGAATGATTTAAAATTTCCCCCACAAAGCGCCAGATACATCGGACTTTTGCAGCAAACCTGAACCATTACCCTGTCCACTGCCATGCAAATACTCACCGACCGTCAGATCCGCCAAAAAATCCGCCGCATCGCCATCGAAATCCTGGAGCGCAACTACGACGAGCACGAAATCATCCTCGCCGGACTCAACAACAATGGCCTGGGCTTCGCTCAACTCCTGCTGAACGAGCTGCTTCCGCTTTCCCCTGCCGAGATGGACATCACCCTGACCCGCATCCGCCTCAACCCCGCCAATCCGGTGGAATACGACCCTTATATTGAAATGCCAGCAGATGCTTTGCGCGATAAAACCATCATCCTTGTGGACGACGTGGCCAACACTGGCCGCACCATTTTTTATGCCGTTCAGCCTCTGCTCAAAGTGGTACCGAAGCGGGTGGAAGTGGCGGTGCTGGTGGACCGAAAGCACAAGTCCTTCCCGATCAAAGCGGATTACGTCGGACTTTCGCTGGCCACCACCCTGCTCAACGACATTGATGTGCGCATTCGGTCGGTGGATGAGATGGCGGTACATTTGAACTAGGGAGCAGTTTGCAGTGAGGAGCTTGCAGTGAGCAGTGAGCAGTGGGACGTTTTAACCTGTAAATCCTGTACAATCCTATAAATCCTGTCAAAAAATGAAGTCCATTCCTGTCTTGTTGCTGGCAACTACACTTTCCCTGCCTTTTTGCAAAAGTGCCAAAATGACCGATGCGCCCAAGCCATCGGAAACCTACAACTATGTGGATGAGCCACCTGTACCCTCCAGCCTCACCATCCCGATCAATATTTCCATCTTCGACATGATGAGTTCGCTCAATGCCCGGCTCTCTGGCAAGGCGCTGTACGAGGACTACTCTTTTACCGACAACGGCAACGACGGCCTCATGCTCAACGTCTGGAAAAGCCAGGACATCAGTTTGTTTTTGAGCGGCAATACCATCAAGTACCGCATTCCACTGAAGTTGTGGATGAAAAAAGACCTGCTGCTTGGCGCCGCTGCCGAAGCGGAAGGGGAGTTGGCCCTGAGTTTCAAAACTACATTCACCATCAAGGACGACTGGTCGCTGAGCACCACGACAGAAGTAGAATACCACGAATGGATCAGCCGCCCCATTCTAAAAACCGGCCTCGGCAACATCAGCGTAGAAACCATCGCCAACCTGGCCGTCAACCGCAGCAAAAAAACCATGAGCCAGACACTCGACCGGATCGTGGGACAGCAGTTCAGTTTGCGACCTTATGTGCAGGAGGCGTGGAATGCGCTACAAGAGCCCGTGTTGCTCGACTCTGTCTACCAGATGTGGGTAAAAACGACGCCGACCGGCATTTCTATGACACCGATTCTGACCTGGGGCGATGCCATCCGCGCCAAGATTGCGGTGGAATGCCTGAATGACGTGAGTTTCGGCGCCAAACCCACCTTTCGCGAGAACAGCATCTTGCCTCCACTGCGCTATGTGGATGATGCACCGGACGATTTTCAGGTACGCGTTGCCACCGACATTCCATTCCCGGAAGCCGAGCGGCTGGCCAAAAATATCATGATCGGGCAGGTCTTTGAATCCGGTAAAAATAAGGTCAAAGTTGAGGATGTTCAACTTTGGGGCAACAACGACCGGGTGGTGGTGAATTCCAAACTTTCGGGTTCTTTCAACGGCAACATCTACTTCATCGGCAAGCCCGCGTACAATGCGCAGAAAAACGCGATCGAGATCAAAGACCTGGATTTTCATGTGGATACCAAAAGTTTTCTGCTCCGCAGTGCCTCGTGGATTTTTCAGGGCGCCATCAAAAACCAGATGAAAAAAGCGATGGAATATCCGCTGGGCGAAGACATCCGTGCTTTAAAAACCTCCTTGCAGGAATCGCTGACCAACTATGTCATACAGCCAGGTGTGGTCCTCAACGGGGTCGTGGATTCGCTCACAGTGGAAAACACCCTTGTCACGCCGACCAGCATTCGGGTGATGTTGTTTTCAAAAGGAAAGGTGAATGTGGACGTGAAGGGATTGTGAGCGTGAACAAAAATATGGATTCATTTCAGAACCACTCCCTGCTTACCGCGTTGTAAGACAAAAATGGAAAAACCCACCACCTTTCCCACCCTCACTCCTGTACAGCGACTGCTGCGATTGCTGGGCCAGTATCGCCGCGAAATTCGCTATGTTTTTATCTATGCCATTGTGGCCGGCCTCATCAGCTTGTCGCTGCCGTTGGGCATACAGGCCATCATCAGCCAAATCGCCGGGGGCGCGATCAACGCCTCCTGGATGGTACTGGTATTGATTGTAGTCGTCGGTGCTTTGCTCATCGGCCTGCTGCGGCTGATGCAACTCACGCTCATGGAATATATGCAGCGGCGTATTTTCACCGACTCGGCAGTGGAGTTTGCGGTGCGCATTCCGCGCCTCAACCTGGAGCTATTGCGCCACGAGCACCTGCCCGAGCTCGTCAACCGGTTTTTCGATACCCTGACCTTGCAAAAAGGCTTGCCCAAACTGCTGATTGAGGGCACGACAAGTGTGTTGCAAATCCTGTTCAGCCTGTTGCTGCTTTCGTTCTACCACCCAGCCTTTGTCACCTTTTCGGTGCTCTTGATGGGTGTTTTGGGACTGTTATTCTACTGGACGGCTCCACGCGGCGTAGAGACCAGTTTGAAAGAATCAAAATACAAGTACAAACTCGCTTACTGGCTCGAAGAGGTCGGGCGTGTAGCAGCCACATTCAAACTGGCCGGGGAAAACCGTTTACCACTCCAACGCGCCGATGCCCTCACAACGGAGTATTTGAACGCACGCGCCAAGCACTGGAAGATTTTGGTCTGGCAATTCCTGAGCGGCATCGCCTTCCGGGTGCTGGTGCTGGGTGGATTCCTGGTACTCGGCAGTCTGCTGGTGATGGATAACCAACTGAACATCGGGCAATTTGTGGCTTCCGAAATCCTGATCCTGTTTGTTGTAGACTCGGTAGAAAAACTCATCCTTCTCCACGAAACAGGCTACGACGTGCTGACGGCCATCGAAAAAATCGGACAGGTTGCCGATCTGCCTATAGAGCGGGAAGGGGGGATTCGCGTGGAAGAGTTCAGTACCGACCAACCCCTCGAAGTTGATCTGCGCGACCTCTCCTATCAGCACGACGACCGTGAAACACCGGTGTTGAAAAATTTAAACCTAAAAATAAAGGCAGGCGAACGAATTGCGGTGGCTGGCTACAGCGGCTCCGGCAAAAGCACCCTGATGCAGGTGCTTTCGGTCGTGAAACGTGACTTTACGGGTTCGCTGCTCTTCAACGGTCTGCCCAAACAAAACCTGCACCTGCGCAGCCTGCGCGAGCACATTGGCGACCTCTCCAGCCAGGAGGACGTGTTCAAGGGTTCGATTTTAGAAAACATTACGCTTGGAAATGAGCGCATTACGCTCCAGCGGGTATTGCAAGTAGCAGAGCAAACGGGCATCTCGGAGTTCATCAGTAACTCCACCGACGGTTTGTCCACCGAGCTGTTGCCGGGCGGCAAAAACATCCCGCGCAGTATTGTCACCAAAATCATGGTGGCCCGTGCCATCGTCAGCGTGCCCAAACTGCTGGTGGTGGAAGAGCCGCAGGGCAACCTCAACTTCCGCGATCGCCTCCGCATCGCTCAACTCCTGACAGACAAAAGTCAGCCATGGACGCTCGTCACCGTCACGGCTGATCCGCTGCTGGCCGCCCTCTGCGACCGCGTGTTAGTGCTGAAAGCCGGTGAGATTGTGTTCGATGGCAGCTTCGATGACCTGCAAAAAACGACCCACTACGAGCGCATTTTCCGCCTCAGCGAAACTGGGGGCGAGATGTGACGACCAGAGATGGGGGTTGTGTCAAAAGTCCAGCATGAGGTGATCCAGAAAAACCAGCCCCAATAATGTTTGGCGAAAGTGCCAAATTTGACAACTTTAAAAAAAGTTGTCAAATTTACAAGCGGGGTTTAGCAACAATAATTTGGCAACTAAAAAATAGTTTTTCTTGCTTTAGACTCTTGACACAACCCCGGCCTCCAGCATGAGCACCGAAAATGTCACTCCAGGTGCACATTGACCTCATTCCCTACATTTTTTACCTATGCTCAATATTTCAGAAAACATTGTCCACTGCGAAGACGAGTTGTGCGACTTACAAGCCACCCAAAAGACAAGTCTTTCGCCTTGGCACCTGTCATTTCGCAACCTGATCGGTGTGCTGATGCTCGTCTTTTTGGTGTTCATGCTCTTGCCCTGGACTCAGAATGTGCGGGCCGATGGCAAAGTGACCACCCTGCGCCCAGAACAACGGCCACAAACCATCCATGCCACCATCTCTGGGCGCATCGAGCACTGGTACGTCACCGAAGGTCAAGCTGTGCAAAAAGGTGACACGATCGTATTCCTTTCCGAGGTAAAAGCCGACTATTTTGACCCTAACCTGGTGGATCGTGTGGGCAATCAGGTGGAAGCCAAGCAAGGAGCCATCGAATCATACAGCGGGAAAGTGGGCGCGTTGGGTACCCAGATCGAAGCCATGCAGCGCGAGTTGCAGAACAAAACCGCCCAGATTAGAAACAAAATCCAGCAGGCCCGCCTGAAAATCCAGAGCGACAGCCTCAAAATCGTACAAGCCAATATTGACCTGCAAGTGGCTCAGCGTCAGTACAATGGAATGAAAGCAATGTACGATAAGGGCTTGGAATCGCTCACCAAATTTGAGGAACGGCGCTTGAAATTACAGGAAGCCGAGACCAAGTTGGTGGCCGCCCAAAACCAGTGGGAAAGCAGTCAAAACGACCTGGCCATCTATCGCACCGACCTCACGCTGACTCAAAATGAGTACATCAACAAAATCGCCAAAGCCAACAGCGACCGCTTCAGCACGCTCTCGGAAAAATACGACGCGCAAGGCTCCGTCAACAAACTCCAGATCGAACGCGACAACTACGCCCAACGCGCTAAATTTTATTACATCACCGCACCACAAGATGGCTATGTAGTGAAAACCATGAAGCCCGGTATCGGTGAGATCATCAAAGAAGGCGACCCAGTGGTGAGCATCCAACCTGCTGACTACCAGTTGGCTGTGGAGATGTACGTCAAACCGCTTGACCTGCCGCTTATCGCCGTAGGCCACGAGGTGCGCTTTATATTCGATGGTTGGCCAGCATTCTTCTTCAGCGGGTGGCCGGGCGTGTCACTCGGCACATTCAGTGGAAAAGTGTTTGCCATTGACCGCAACATCAGCGCGAACGGCAGGTTCCGTGTCCTCGTGGCGCCCAACGAAGCCGAACAGACCTGGCCCACGGCCATTCAGCCCGGCGGCGGAGCAAAAGGGATTGCGCTGCTCAACAATGTGCCCGTGTGGTACGAACTCTGGCGGGTGCTCAACGGATTCCCCCCCGACCTGTACGACCGGGTGAATGGCACTGATGGGCAAGAAGAAAAAAACAGTGACGGGCTGACCCCGAAAGCACCGATCAAAAAGGCAAAGTGAACAATGCGACACCTCTTTTTTCCTATTCTACTATTCACTACCGCGCTCGCCGCACAAACAACGAGCAACACGCTGCCAGCCTTTGAATGGCCCGAGGTACGTCAGCAAGTACTTGAAAATCATCCGATTGCGCGACAGGCCGACCTGTACCGTGACCAAGCATCAGCCAGCCTGCTGCGCTCCAAAGGTGGTTTCGACCCGAAGGCTTATGCCGAATTTTCATCCAAAAATTTCAACGACAAAAACTACTATCAATACACAGAGGCGGGCGTAAAACTCCCCACATGGCTCGGTCTGGAAATCAAAGGGGCGTACAACTTAGCCTCCGGAGACTTCCTCAACGCAGAGTCTGAATTGCCCAAAAACGGCCAGGCCACCTTCGGCTTCAACTGGACGCTGGGGCAGGGATTGATCCTTGACGAACGCCGTGCCGCCCTCCGTCAAGCACAGATCGGCCTCCGGCAAGGTGATGCCGAACGCACCCTCATACTCAACGACCTGCTGCTCGACGCAGCCAAGGCCTACTGGATCTGGACATTGGCGGACAACCAGTTGCGCATTTACGAAGCCGCGCTTCAGCAAGCCGAAATCCGCAACGAAGCCATCCTGGAAAGTTTCCGGCAAGGAGAAAAACCCGGTATTGACACCCTCGAAACTTTCATCCAGGTGCAGACCCGCCTGCTGGATGTCAATTTCGCTCGTTTGGATTTGCAAAATGCAGCACTTGCCCTGAGCAACTTTCTCTGGACCACAGACAATCAGGTGATTGCGCCATCGGCTATCCCACTTTCTCCCGCGCTCCTCACCGCCGACTACGCCGTTTTTGCTCCGCAAAACGCCGACAACCTCGTGCAACAAGCCCGCCTCCAACACCCCGCACTGCGTTTTTATACGGCCAAACTCCAATCGCTTGATGTGGAGCGCCGCCTGAAAATCGAGAAGAAAAAACCCGTACTCGACCTGAACTACAACCTCCTGGGCGCAGGGTGGGAATTTTTCCCCACTGCCAGCCCCGATGGTTTGGGGATGCTGGCCAACGACATCAAATGGGGTGTTCAGTTCAGTTACCCCCTCCTCAATCGCAAAGCCCGGGGCGACTTGCAAGTGACTCAGGTGAAAATGGCGCAGACTGATTTTGAACTTCGCCAAAAACGCCAGGACATCGAAACAAAAGTGCGGCAGTACGCCAATGACCTGAGCAATTTATCCCGCCAAATTGCACTCTACCAAGGCATTGTGCAAAACCGCCGCACTTTGTTGGATGCCGAAACCACCCGTTTTTCACTGGGAGAGAGCTCCGTTTTTCTCATCAACACCCGCGAGCAAGCGTGGCTGGATGCACAAGTGAAATACCTGAAACTCCTTAGTGAATACCGCAAAGCCGAAGCGGGGTTACAATGGGCCGTCGGGGCGGTGGAGTAATCGGTCATTATAGGTGATTTAGAAACCGCTGGCCTCTAACAATTGGTCGAAAAAACAACTATTTCGAGTAGAGTTTCGCAAAATTTGGTGAACTTCGCCCAGTTCCAAATTTCCATTCGGCACTGGTAGTCTACATCCACCGGATCTAATGGGGCGGGTTTTATGTGTAGGCTATATTTTTAACCATAGCGACCACTCATAATGCCCAAGTTTTTACTACTGACAGCGACCGCTTTCCTGTTTTCGATCTCACGGATCATTGCTCAGGACTGCACCGTCCCCTTCGTCCCTTCCTCCTTTAAAGCCCGCCTGGCCTGGCAATCCGACAAGGACGGCCCGTCACCACTTGCGATTCCCGTCGTGGCCAACCTGAACCCACAACAGGACAACATGCCGGAGATCATCGTCGCGGAGGCGCCCTCTCCCTTTTCGATCGGCAACTCCAATAGAATACAAATCTACCGGGGAGACGGCTCCAACTTCGACAAACCTTTGATCTTGACCGTGCCGGGGTATTTTGACAATTATCCGGTGCCCGGACCGACCATCGGAGACGTGAACGGGGATGGCATTCCGGAATTGATTATGTCATGCTATGACAGCAAGATCCGGGTGTTCAACAATTACACTGAAAACCCAGTGGCGCCGATGAACCTCTGGATTACCTCCAACGGACTATTAGACTTTGAGGATCAAAAGCCGTCTTTGGCAGATTTTGACGGCGACGGAACCCCGGAGATTTACGCTGGCAGCGATATTTTTCAATTCAATTTTCCTGCCTCGGCAGCGCCTAGCCTGACAAAAGTCATCAATGGCGGGGTGAACAAAGGTCGTTCCTACTACAACAACTACGGCGAAGGCAGTTGCAACCCGACCGCTGTAGACCTCCTTTCGGTGGCCGATTGCAACGGTGATCCGGATTGTGGGGGCCTGGAATTGGTGGCCGGACCGATCATCTATTCTATTGACCTCGATTTGTCGGACGGCGACGGTTATCAGATCAAAGTACAGCGGGACCTGAACCAGTTGGTGCCGCCCCCGGGTGGCTACGCCGATGGGTATACGGCTGTGGCGGACATAGATCTGGACGGGACGCTGGACATCGTGGTCACATCCAAACGAGGCAACAACCAGGCGGGCGTTTATGTCTGGAATAAAAAAGGGCTGCTGCGCTTTTTCTCTTTTCCGGTCAGTACTGATCTCAGCGGCAGTCTGGCTTGCATCGCTAATTTGTATGACGACACCAAGGCTGGCTTTGCCAAGGATCTGCCGGAAATATTGGTTTGCCGTACCATGAACCTGACTTGTTTCAACCTGAACGCTGTGATCGCCAACCCGGCTACAGGTGCCTGGTGGAACCTCCCCACCACCGACTACTCCGGCTGGACAGGGTCAACAGTTTATGATTTCAACGGGGATGGCATCTCGGAGATCGTCTACCGGGACGAGCGTAACTTTAGGATCCTGTACGGTGGACCGGCACCGTTTCCGTCCGGTGTAGATGCAGAGCGCAACTGGCATAAAATCCCCTGCTGGTCTATTACCTCCGACGAATATGCCGTGGTGGCAGACTTGGACAACGACGGCGAAACGGAAATCGCAGTGACTGGCGGCCTGAACGGCGGCGTAGGCAGCAGCCGGAGGGGGCGACTGAGTGTGTTCGAGTCCGACGCTGGCCCCTGGGTACCGTGCCGCAACGTGTGGAACCAGTACAACTACTTCGTGGTCAATGTAAACGACGACCTCAGCATCCCGGATCAACAACAAACACACTACCTCGAACTGCCCCTGCCTGGCTCCGGCAAACGACCACTCAACCGCTATCTCTCGCAGCGACCGGTGTTCAACGAAAACTATGAAGTCGTTATCCCGCTGCCCGATGCCTCCGGGCAGGTGAGCAATGTCGTTTGCAAAGGCGACACACAAACGATACAATTGAGCATCTGCAATACCGGCGACAAGGTGCTTAAAGCGGGGACGCCCATTGCATTTTATCAGTCCGACCCGACGACCACCAATGCCGTGTTGCTCGGAGCGGCGCAATTGATCCCTGCAGCCGTGAAAAAAGATTCCTGTGCCGTATTCAATTTTACCCTGCCAAAAATGGCTGGGACGCTCTATGGGGTAGTGAACGACAACGGGTCGAAGCCACGGCCCTTCCAACTGGGCACCGATTTTCCGGTCACCAACGAGTTGGAATGCAATTTTTTGAACAACCTGTTTCAATTCGATCTCCAGGCCCTCCCACCGGCGCCCAACCTTGGCCCCGATCTCGGCACCTGTAGCGATACGCTCGTTCTGCTGCATGCCGGAACCGGATACAACAGTTACCGCTGGCACGATGGCAGCACAGACAGTACGTTTCAAGCCCAAAAACCGGGGCTCTATTGGGTGGAGGTCACAGATTTTTGTGCGCAAAAAAGGATCGATTCCATACGAGTAGAGGTTTTTGAACATCCTGTCATCCAACTGGACACCCTCAACGGCGACTGCTTCGGTACCATCGCCTCCGTGATGGCCACTGCCAACAGCCCGTATTTGCCGATCAGTTACCGCTGGTCAACGAGTGCCACCAGCCCCGACCTCACCAATATCCCGGACGGCACTTACACGGTCACCGTCACCGATGCCAAAGGGTGCACTTCCACCAACTCCACGTGGATAGAGGCGGGCGGCAACCTGCAAGTAGCAGCGACCACTACCGCGATCCCTTGTTTCGGGCAAACAGGTTCCGTGCACCTGAATTTCGCCGTCGGCAAACCGCCCTACCTTTTCAAATGGTCGGACGGCAACACCGGGCAAGACCTTCAAAACGCCGCTGCCGACAACTATTCCGTGACCGTTACAGACGCAGATGGCTGCTCTCAGGTCCTTCAATCTTCTCTCATACAGCCAGAAGTGCTGCTTTCGACCGGTATCGCCTCCCTGCCTGCCTGCCCCGGTATAGCCAACGGTGAAGTCAGTTTTTCAGGGGCATCCCAAGGCACTCCTCCTTACGCGCTGCGCTGGTCCACCAATGCCACTACCCCGAACCTGAGCAACCTGCCAGCCGGTTCTTACCAACTCACCGTCACCGACGCCAACGGCTGTGAATTGGTGGAAACGGTTCAGATATCGGAATTTGCCACTCCCGCTACCCAGGCGACTGTAGCCGATATATCCTGTTTTGGTGCAAGCAACGGCAGCGTTTCAGTCGCTCTGACAGGCGGTTCACCTGGCTTTCAGTATGCCTGGTCGAACCTGTCGGCTGCATCCCAAATTGACAACCTGGAGCCTGGCAATTATGCTCTGACGCTCACCTACGCCGATAGAAAATGTATACAAACCTTTGATTTTCAAGTCAAAGAACCGCTTGCGGTCCTGCTGGCTGCCACCCCGGCGCCAGTGTTCTGCAACGGTGAAACCAACGGGAGCATTGATCTGATGGTACAAAACGGCATCGCACCGCTGAGTTTTTTCTGGTCCAACAACAGCATATCCGAGGACTTGAACGACCTCCCGGCGGGGCTGTATAGCGTCACGGTCACGGATGCGACGGCTTGCACCGAGGTGATGACAGTGGACGTGACCGAACCGACCGCCCTGCTCAGCGGAGGCATCACGACCGGGACCGCCTGCCCTGGAATGACCAATGGTGCAGCCACCTTTTTGGGTGCCACGCAGGGCACGCCACCCTATTCCCTGCAATGGTCCACCAGCGCAACCATACCCCATTTGACCGGACTTGCTTCCGGTCCTTACCAACTTACCATTACGGATGCCAACGGCTGTGAAGGAGTCGAGACAGTGCAGGTGCCGGAGTTTTTGACTCCGCTTTCCGATGCGGACGTGGCGGACATATCGTGTTTTGGAAAAAATGACGGCAGCATATCCGTCCATCTGTCGGGCGGCTCACCGGGGTTCGGGTATCTGTGGTCCAATCAATCGGCTGCGCCGGAAATTGAACATCTTTCGCCCGGAAATTATGCGCTGACGCTGACCTACGCCGATGGAAATTGTACACAAACGTTTAACTTTCAAATTCAGGAACCGCTGCCCCTGATCGTGTCGGCTGCCTCCAGTCCGGCGATTTGTAACGGCGGCCTGGGCGGTGAAATTGATTTGACAGTCCAGAACGGTATTGCGCCGCTGGCTTTTTTATGGTCCAACGTAGCCGTAACCGAAGATTTAAAAAACCTGCAAACGGGCATCTATCAAGTCACTGTGACGGATGCGACGGGCTGCACCAAAACCTACTCGCAAGCGGTGGCCGAACAGCCCGGCATTAGCCTGAATGCAGTCGCTCAGCAGCCCAAATGCGCAGGCGGGGCCGATGGAAACATTCAACTAACGCCCGGCGGCGGAATCGCGCCCTTTCAGTTCAAATGGTCAAACGGCGCGGGCAACGCATCCATTTCAGGGCTGGTAGCAGGCAGTTATACCGTCACCGTCACCGACTCTGCTGCCTGCACGGAAGTATTCACGACGAAAGTTGATGAGCCTAGCGCTTTGCAAAGCGGAGGGATCACAACCCTCGCGGCCTGCCCGGGCCTTGCCAACGGCGCAGCGACATTTTTGGGAGCATCGCAAGGCACTCCGCCCTACACGCTGCGCTGGCCGACCAATGCCGCCTCCCCCGGTTTGACCGGCTTGATGGCCGGCGCCTATGCCCTCACCATCACCGACGCCAACGGCTGCGAACGGGTCGAGACAGCACAGGTGCCGGAGTTTTTATCTCCCACTACCAACGCCATCGTTTCTGATGTATCCTGTTTTGGAAAAAACAACGGCAGTATATCGGTGGCCATCGTGAGTGGCTCGCCCGGATTCGGCTATCAATGGTCCAACCAATCAGCAACGCCGAAAATTGAAAATCTTTTCCCTGGCATATATGCGTTGACGCTTACCTATGCGGATGGAAAATGTTTGCAAGTATCTCAATTTCAAATCAACGAGCCGCCTGCGCTTGCTTTGCTCGATACGCTTCTGACCGCAGCCAGGTGTTTTGGCGAAGCGAGCGGAAGGATTGATCTTTCGGCAGCCGGTGGCACCCCACCCTATCTGTTCAACTGGGCGAGCGGCCAAAAAACGGAGGACATCACTCAACTCGCCGCCGGTGCTTATACACTCACTCTGACGGATGCGAATGCCTGTCCCTTTCTAAGCCAGTTCACGGTGTCTCAACCCGAACTGCTGGCACTTAGTCCAACTGTTCATGCAGACACTTGTCAATCATTCGGCGGAGCCATTTTCACAACCGCGGCAGGTGGTGTACCGCCCTACCAGTTTGCCTGGTCGAATGCGGCTTCCAGTCCCAACCTGAGCCATTTAGCGGCCGGCAACTACACCTTGACGATGACAGACGCCCATGGTTGTAAGCATTTGCAAAACATCCAGGTGCCGGTTTTTGGGGAAAACCCCGCGCTGATTCCTTTCACCAGCCTGATTACCTGTGCGCATCCGACTGCGGTCATCGGAGTTTCCGCTAACCAGAGCACCCTGAACTATCACTGGTCGGGCCCTGGCGGGTCGTTCGCCAATCAGGCGATGCAGACAGTTTCCAACAGTGGCGCATACGCGGTGACAACTACCAATAGTTTTGGTTGTCAGGCAATTGCACAAATCCAGGTACTGCAAGATAAAGCCCAGCCGGTGGCCGAAGCCGGACCATCCAGCATCCATATACCTTGCAATGAGACGAAAGCCCTCTTGAGTGCAGCAGGGTCATCGCAAGGGGCCCCTTTCCAAAACCGCTGGACCTGGCTGCCCAATGGCACCATTCTATCTGACACGCTCGCAGTCATTCTCCCGATTACCGAACCCGGACTATATGTCCACACGGTGCTGAACACAATCAATGGCTGCACAGCGCGGGACTCGATCCTGGTGGATTGGGACGAGCGAATCCAGGCAGCAGTATCCGTGCATCCAATCCGTTGTTTCGGCGACGACGATGGTGTGATTCGATTGGTAGATATATCTGGCGGCAACCCGCCATTTCACTACTCCATTGACAACGTACATTTTACCAATCAAAGCACTTTTTCAGGGCTTTCACCCGGCAAGTATCCCGTTCGTATTCAGGATGATTTTGGCTGCCGGTGGGAAACATCGGTGGTGCTGACGCAGCCGGATTCATTGTCCGTGAAATTGACCGCAAGCGATACCTCCATCGCATTGGGCCGACAGGTGGTCCTGACCGCGCTGCCCTTGCCGATGGGAACCGTGTGGGACGATATTGTGTGGGAACCAGGCGACCTGGTACAGGGATCCAAAGCGCTGATTCAAAGGGTAAAACCTACAACGCACACAGAATTCGTGGTACGGCTTTCTGACCAAAATGGCTGCACGGCAGAAGACCGGGTGCTGGTCAAAGTCCACAATTACAACATCTACGTCCCCAACGTGATTTATCCCGAGAGCACCCAAAACGGGCATTTCACGATTTTTGCAGGGGAGGGCGTGGTAGAGATTCGGCTGATGCGGATATTCGACCGCTGGGGCGAAATGGTCTTCGAGCGGCAGGGATTCTCCCCCAACGATCCGAGTTCCGGTTGGGACGGTTCGTTCCACGGGCAGCCCCTGAACCCGGGTGTGTTCGGCTGGTATGCCGAGGTAGTCTTGCAGGATGGCAATCTTTTATTTTTGAAGGGCGATGTGACGGTGGTTAAATGAGCACTGCGTTCAATCCGTGATCCTGGTTGTAATCCATCAATATCGGCATCACTTGCGCAACGAATTGATCCAAACGGCAATTTTTTCAATGTCCTTCTTGGGAACGTGTGCCATCGGCGCCATCGGCGTATAGTCAGGCCAGTGCTCCGGTTTGGGATTGTGCACCAGCGCAACGATCTGAGCCACCGTATACTTACGCTTGGCGACTTCTGAATAGGCAGGTCCGACGGACCGCTCGTTGATCTTGTGGCAGGCAGCGCAGGTATGTTTGGTGAGCAAAGTCAGGGCCTCGCGTTCGGTCACGACGGGTGTTTTGGCAGGCGCAGCGGCAGCAGCGGTTTTTGCCACTTGCCCTTTTCCCTTTTCCTTTTCCCCTTCAGCCGTAGGCCGGGCTTCCTTCATCTGGTTGTCGGGCGTGTTGACGGCTTTTCCGGGATCGGCGGGCGCATCATCGCTCATTTTATATTTGGCAGCCACCAGCGGGAAATTGGCTTTTACACCTTCAGGGATGCTGTTGAGCGTATAGTATGCAGTGCCATGCAGCAAAGGCAAGTCTTCCGAGTAAGAGCGGACACCTTCCGGTTTGATGTCATGGATATAACCGAGCCGCAGGCTGTCCACCACGATGCGAACCCGTAGCCCATCGGCGCTGGCTTTGGCGCCGCGCACGGCATTTTCCTTGAAATGGACGATGGGGCTGCCGTAGACCGGGTGATATTTATAGTTGTAACTGGTTACGACATAGTTGTCCGCATTTTGAGCGGTGGTTTTGTCCACCGGCTGCGTAAATTCGATCTCGAAACCATCGGGCATCGCGCGAACCGCCTTCATCTCGAACGGCGTTTGGCCGGTCCAGACCAGGCGCTCCAGGCCGTAAGGCTCCTTACCGCTACTCCCCCACCCCCGGTTGGTACCGCCAACGTACATGGAGTTGTCAAAACCCCAGCACATCCGCAACACACCGGAACGAAACCCGCTGCGAAAATCGAACGAGGCGCCCTGGTATTGTCCGTTGATTTTTTCCAAAAACACACGGGCGATCTTGGACATGCCCTGATCGCCCACCAGCACTTGTCCGGCAAAGGGGCCGAAAGCGCCGTCCGTCTCATCGGCAATGATTTCGGAAGTCGAAACGCCCAGAATGCCGTGCGGCAACCATACGGCCGGGCTTTTGATCTGCATATAGGGATAGGTCGTATGGCCCATTTCGTAGATGGTGGTCATCGGCTCCTCGCGGATGTATTCTGGCTTGGATTTGGGATCATCGCGTGGGCTGACCTGCTTAAACACCAGGTCGCTGCGCATTTTTACCGGTGAGTTGGGTAGACTGGCCCATTCCAGCGAAGCGGGGTGGCCCATAAAGTCGCCTTTTTCAACATGAGAAATAAAGCCCGATCCCATCCAGTCGCCCTGATTGTCCCCGTAAAAAAACGCGCCGTTGACGGAGCCGATGCCGCAGGGCGAGCGCATGCCTGCTGCGAAGGGTTCCATATGGCCGTCTTCGCTGATCTTCATCGTCCAGCCTCGGCCGGGCAGGAAACTTTTGCCCGACCACCAGTCGGATGAGCCGAAACTGACGTTGCCCGTGACCAGAAAGTCGCCGTCGGGCGCGAGTTTGGGTCCGAAACTATACTCGTGGTAATGGCCGGAAATCGGCCAGGCATAAACGGTTTCGTAGCGGTCGGCGCGACCGTCGCCGTTGCGGTCCACGAGTTTGGTCAATTCGCCGCGCTGGGCGCAATAAAGCGCGTCGTTTTTCGAGGCCAGGCCGAGTATTTCATGCAGGCCGGAAGCGAACAGCCGGTAATTGGGCCGCCCCGATGCGGGATTCTCGATCAGCCACACTTCCCCACGCCGGGTGCTGGCAGCAATGTCGCCGTTGGGCAAAGTGCAAACGCCGCCGACTTCCAGGACCACACCTTCCGGAATGGGGATCTTGATGATTTTGTAATAGTCGTTTTCGGTGGGCAGGGAGGGGGTAGCGGATTCCTGGGCGGGAAGGACATTGGCAAAAAGGATTGCCAGGAACAGGGAATAAAACTTTTTTATCATGGATGTGGATATGAGTCGTGTTTTTCAAGCGTGTTTCGTATTTCGTGTTTAGATTACCATACCACCGCATATTCCACCTTCCCAGCCACCGGCACATACAGCACCGCCACACCGCCCGATGTCTCAACCGTCGCCTTCATGCCTTTGGGCAATTGGATGAAATAATGCTTCCCATCCACCGACCAGGTATCGTCATTCAGTTTTTCAATAGTTTTTGCAACAGCGAGCCGGACGACATGCGTACTTCCAGTCGGCATGTTGCTGAAAGTCAGGATTCTGTTCAGCATTTTGCCTTCCGGAACGCGGATCTGGTCTTCCACCTCCATGCCCGCCAGATTATAGCGGAAAGTGGGTTGTCCGGCATCATTCAGGTCGTAGCCGTGCGGTTTGAAGCCCGGTGCAGGATCGTTCTGAGATGCCACGAGATTGAACAAGTCGGCCTTGGGAACCACTGTTTGAACGTCGTCGAACGACAACACAGCACCCAGCGGACGCGAAGAACCGTCGCCCCGGTCGTCCCACATGGGCAAGGTATTGAGGAATGCTCCTTTCCAGAGTTGCGCCACCGCGCCGTTGTCGAGGTCGTAAGTGTAGTGCAGGCAGGAGGGATCCCCGACTTGCACCGCATGGACGACGCGCTTTTTATGAGGATCTTTCAGGATCAGAAAGTCTTTGTCGCCGCGCACCGCATTGGGCAGTGTGATGTCCATGAACGAGCGGAATACTTTAGGTTCCCTGGCATCGAGCAGGATCGGATCAGAGGCCTCCAGGGCCAGCATGGCACTCGCAGTGTGCAAAGGTGCCGGAGGGCTGGCCGGACCTTCTATCCACAGCCCGAGCACAGGCGGCATCCAGTTGTTCATTTTGTAGGAGACCAGTTCGATGGGTACGGATCCGGCAGGCAGGTCTATCTCAGCGAAGCGCTGGTTGGAAGAATGCCCCCAGGCATCGGGCAGCACCTCTACCCCATTGATTTTCAGGCTGCTTTTTTCTGCGGATTGCAGTGTGATGCGATGTTTGCCCGCTTGCGGCACATTGATTTTTCCCGTAAAAACAGTGGCAAAGCCTTCCGCTTTTTTGGCGACTTCCCAGGTAAGTTTGTCGGTCGTGCCTTCAAGGTCAATCTTTTTACCGGCAAATTCAGCCGCATTCCGAAACTCGCCGTATACGACCTTGTAGGTGTAAGGCCCACCCGTGACGGGTTTGCCGTTCAGATCGCGGATGTTGAAATTGCGGAATGCCACCGGTCCGTGATCGCCCTGAATCATAAAAGGACCGGTCGAGGCTTCTTTTTCAGAGATCGGCCCGCCGGTGGGGCCGGTGAGTTCGAGGTTTTCATGCACCAGACCACCGTTCAACACCACTTTCAACAACCGGGCATTGCTCGTTTTTTTACCTGACGCATCAAACCGTGGGGCCTGAAAACTGATCTCCATATGCTGCCAGAGGCCGGGTGCCAGGCAGGCATTGAAACGGGGCGGGTGGCCGTCGAACATCTGCTCGTTCGGGTTCCAGCGCCGCCGGGCATACACGCCGCCGCAGTCGCCGTAACTGGGGTGCTGTACGCCCCAACTGTCGAGCAACTGGACCTCGTAGCGGCCCTGTAGGTAGAAACCGGAGTTGGAATGTACCGCCATCATAAAATCGAACGACACTTCCACATCGCCGTATTCATTGGCGGAGAGCAGGTTGCTGCGGTTCTTCGCATCCGGCAGGTTGATCAGAACACCGGTTCCCGCTGTAGCGGTCATGGCTTCGTGCTTCGACATGTCCACCATCGCATCGGCGGCAATTTGCCAGTTTTTGGCGTTGTCTGCTTTCCAGAAGGACAGGTCAGTCAGGGGGATTTGGCAATGGGCAGTGGGGAGCAGGGAAAAGTCGGCAGGCAGCAGGCATTGGGCGATCAGCATAACAATCAACCCAGCGCAGTACTTGCGAAAAAAAGAGAGGCGCATATATTTACTTTGAGCGGCAAAAGTCAGATTTTTAGTCAAACTCCGTACTAACTGAAATTTTATTTTTGTCTGCCGCAATCATGCAACTGAACATTTTGGTTTCATACGACGACACGACGAGTATATACTGGGCATTTTGGTTTCACACGACGAGACAACGAGCATACTACTAGGCATTTTGGTTTCACACGACGAGACAACGAGTATACTACTAGGCATTTTGGTTTCACACGACGACACGACGACACAACGAGTATACTACTAGGCATTTTGGTTTCACACGACGACACGACGACACAACGAGCGTACTACTAGGCATTTTGGTTTCACATGACGACACGACGACACAACGAGCGTACTACTAGGCATTTTGGTTTCACATGACGACAAGACGAATTGATTCTGTCTCGTTGTGTCGTCGTGCAGTCGTGTGAAACAGTGTCTAGCAATGTGTGCCGCATAACATACCCGGAGCATAGGCACGTTCACAGCAGGTTTTTAGTTATTTGGTCGAATCAACTACCGCAGGAAACAAGGCACAGCTGTATGTTCGGGCCGCCTGAATGACCATGCCGAACCTTACCATTAACCCATCCTGATTTTAAACATGAATTGTATCATCGTAGAAGACGAACCACTCGCTGCCGAACTCATCGCCGAATACATCGGTCAAACGCCGTTCCTGACCCTGACGCATACCTGCAACGACGCGCTCCAGGCGCTGGATGTGGTGCGCAACAATCCCGTGGACGTGATTTTTCTGGACGTGCAGATGCCCAAACTGAGCGGCATGGATTTTTTGAAAACGCTGCAAACGCTGCCCAAGATCATCGTCACCTCCGCGCATCCGGAGTTTGCGGTGGAGGGTTTTGAACTGCGCGTGACCGACTATCTGCTCAAGCCCATCGAGTTCAGCCGCTTCACCCGGGCGGTACAAAAACTGCTCAGCCCGCAGCAGCGGATGTCCGAGGCGCAGGCCAAACCCGTGCGGCCCTTCTATTTTTTCACGGTCAACAAACGTTCAGTAAAGATCTACCTCGACGAAATTCAGTTCATCGAGAGCCTGAAGGATTCCGTGACCATCCACACGCCGACCAAGTCGTACAACACCCACTACCAACTGGGCGAGCTGGAAGAGTTGATGCGTTCCGACAATTTCCTGCGCATCCACCGCTCGTTTCTGGTGGCGGTAGACAAAATCGAGTCATTCTCGGCTGCGGAGGTGGAGATCGCCGGGCGGATCCTGCCGATTGGGCGCAGCCATAAGGAATATGTGATGGGGAAGTTGGGGCGGGGTGCTTAATTCTTTTATTAACCCATTTTACGCTCCAACTTTTACCATTAATTCAGCATATGATACTAGTATTTCGATATCATCAGGGTTATTCGAATTCGACAGTTCATGAATACCGGGACCAATTTTGTTTAAAACATTTTTAAGTAATTCAATTTTTTTTATTGAATATAAATAATTACCAAATTGAAGGCTTCTCATCCAATACCCCTTAGACATTGGACCAGTAGCATTTTCTTGTTTTATTAGCAAATTTGAATATATTTTTTCTACATATAAATTATCGGTTTTAATCCTTATCGCCAACTGTAAATATTTCTCAAGTACATTAATATTATATTGGTCGTCATCCAAAAAATATTCACCATCAAATTCTGACCATATCTTTTCAAAGTTATCTTTTAACTTTTTAAATCCATCACTTCTTTCTAATTCTATTAGCAATCTAAGCACATTTGAGTAGCTCATTGGATGTAATGTACCATCTTCAAGATTGTCAAATAGCGCTTTGGATTTCCCGAGGTAAGATTTACCTTCCCCTTCGTACAACTCATTTTTTTCATCCTTCATTAGAAGGTACATATTGTAATATACGTTTGCGAGGGCTGTAGTAAACTCAATATTGCCATTATCATCAAGATTATCATTTTCAAAATTACTTAGTATTTTTTCTGCTTTAGCAATATATCTAGGCAACCCTAAATTTAAATAGTAGTTTGCCAAAGATTTTCGTAAGCCTAATGTACTCTTTGCTGTTTTAAAGACTTTGCTACCGACAAAATCTTCAATAATTTTAATAGATGATTGATAAGAAGAAACACTTTGACCAGAAGGAACAGCTTCTATATTTTTTTTAAAAAGTTGTAAAATTTTCGAAGTATAGTCTGTGTAAGATACTTCTGATTCTGCCTCAAGTAAATTTTTAATGATGGGGTGAATCTCATAAAATTCGTTTTTTTCAAGAAGAATACCTTTATTGCAAAGGACTTTAAAGGCCTCCCTTGCAACATCCTTTTCAGACGCAGACAAACTAAACCATGTAAATATATCTTTAGGCTGATATGGTCCAATTGGAAGGATAAGAAAATATATTAATTCTTTTATCTGTTCTTCAGTAAGAGTTTGACGAATACTTTCAAACATTTTTGCAATGGACTGATCCTCAATAGGATAACGATCTCTGGACAATAAAATAATATCTTTTTGTACTTCCTTTTGGAGATCGTCTTTTGTTCCGTATTCTGAAATAATTACACCTTGGTTCTGTGCCTGCTCCTTGAACCTAAAAACTTCAGCATATTCTTCTGCACTTTTGACATCAAACGGTGTAAATCCTTTTTTAAAATAGACAAATACTTTTTTACCATCCCTCAAAGCACGATTAAACTCATATTTAGTATATTTTCCAATTTTAGAGTATACTATAACAAAAACAATTTCACAATCGTCAAAGAGCTTAGTATCGACTTCATCTTGTATGTTAAATCCTTCAAATGATCCCCCTGCAAGATTTTCTTTCCATCGACGAGGCTCAAACCTCAGATGAGGCAAAATATTTCCATTAATTTCTTCAAAAATGCGCGTAAAATGCTCTCTATCCTCTGACAATAGAGCATTAGAAGAAGCGATAAAGACATTTATTGATTTTTTGTCCATTTGCATAAAATATTTTAAGGGTAAAATATATTATCACATTTTATTAATAGATCCTAATACCCTCTTCATGCCCGGGCTAAATTTTTCTTCGTTGATTTCAGTCATTAAGACACCTTTCAATGTGAACAAAATGGTACTAAAGTTTTTTTGTAAATCAAAAAGCCTTTTCCTGTCATCTTCCAAATCTCTTGCATCACTACCCAACTCTCTGATTGTTTGGATATCGCTGTCCAACTCCTGAATTTTATTTTTAATACTTGTGAGGGCAGTAATTTGAAATTTAGAGTCAAAAACCACTGTATCCAGACGGACCGGAATAAACTTTTTGTCGGCCAACCACACAGCATATATAGACGCTATACTTTCCTGACCAACCCATCCTGACTGCAGGCTCTTTGATGAAATAATGGATACCATTGCATCCGCTTTCTTGATGCTTTCCTGAATGAAATGCATAATAGATCCTCCTGCGTCCATATCATCCTGATCAAGGATGACATCGATGCCTTCCTTTTCCAGGAAATCCCGTACTTGTACTGCCACGTCCGAGTCGCCGTGGTTGTAGGAAATAAATACTTTTTTCCCAGGCTTGGTCGCAGTACTGGTGGATGTAGTAGTGTTGCTAGCCGTCGAGGAAGATGAACTAGATGTATCTTTCACCTTCCCCGCCATCTCCAGCGCCGCATAATTCACCTGCGCCTGCACCCGCGACCATTCGCCGAAATCTATCATGCCCATGTTTTGTTGTTTCTTAGCCTGGTTGTAACGGGCCTGTAACAAGACGGCGTCGCTGTTGCTTTGTACCAGGAGGGCCAGGGCGTCTTCGGTGCGCCCTTCTGCGATGAATTGTTGGATTTGCTCGCGCATCAGGTAAGGTAATTGAGTTGAAAACGTGTGGTTCGACGGCGTCAAAGGTAACAACACGGCTTTTGTTTTTCCAAAACAGAAATCTTCCCGTTTTTTTTCGTCCTGCTTGTTTTTTTGAAACCCCGGATACTACCTTTGCGCCCACTTCGCCGAAAAGAAGGCTACGGTCCATAGCTCAGTTGGTTAGAGCGCTACGTTGACATCGTAGAGGTCACAGGTTCGAATCCCGTTGGTCCGACCGTTTTTCCGTACAGGTCATTTATGTCATTGGGTCATTGCAGGTTCGCCGATCCAGACACCTTTCGGAAGGCATTGAATTTCGGAGCTTAGCTCAGCTGGTTTAGAGCGCACGCTTCACACGCGTGAGGTCACTGGTTCGATCCCAGTAGTTCCGACTCAAGAGAAAGTGAACATTCCGGTGTTTCACTTTCTCCTTTTTTTGCTACGGGATGTAGCTCAGCCCGGTAGAGTACACGCCTGGGGGGCGTGTGGTCGCAGGTTCGAATCCTGTCATCCCGACTTCATTACTAACGCAATTATCTGTTTGACAGGTAATTGCGTTTTTTGTTTAAGATTTTTAGTAGTTCCCCCGACAAATAGCAACTCAATCACTTGACAAGCCATTCAGAAAAAACATAATTTTGTTGCATGGCGAGAGATTTGTTTCACGAAAATGTCAAAAAAGCCTTGCAAGAAGAGGGTTGGTACATCACCGACGACCCGCTCACCTTCAAAACAGGAAAAGTACAGGTGCAAAGCAGGAAGAGCAATTCCAACTTGCAGATAAAGAAAACCACCGCTATCAGGTGGTCACGATCGGTTGGGAAGGAAATCGCTTTGTACACGACTGCCCTTTGCACTTCGACATTATCAACGGCAAAATCTGGGTGCAACAAAACATGACGGAATGGGAAGTCGGCGAAATGCTGGAAGCCTGCGGCGTACCCAAACACGATATCGTAGCCGGTTTTTTACCGCCTGAACTTCGGGAATACTCCAATTATGCCGTGGCATGATGTGTAGGACGCTAGAGAAATTTGAATCCGCCACACGCTCTTATTCTTGAATGATCGTTTTCACCGTGGCCTTTTCGGTGCTGGTTTCCAAAGTCACGAGGTAGGCATTGCCGACGGCCATTGCCGGCAATTTCCGGGTGATGATATTCTCGCCGGGCAAGAGATTTTTTAATGCTTCCCGGTCAATGAGTTTGCCATTTAGGTCAGATATACTCAGCCAGACCCGCGTCGCCGCCGGCACCTGGAATTTGACACTGAAAACGCCATGATTGGGGTTGGGAAAGACTTGCATCCGCAAGGTTCCGGTGCTTTGTGTGTTCAGTTCATGCACTGTGGACGAGGTGTTTTTTACCACAAAAACCTTGAAAATCTGACTACTTGCAACACTTTCTGTCCCGGTATTACTCCAAAATACATTACTTGCCGAACTCGCGATCCCACCATAAATGTAGCCTGCAAGTGTTGTGTCTGCGGACAAATCATCCAATCTAATAACCTCGTTTGAGTAAATTGGCAGGTCTTTTATTGGGATAAACTCAGCCCCTGCCCCCAGCAAAGCGGGCATTTCTATAGGTAATTTATATTCCGCCATTGCACCGTCGGCATCGCGGGTCACCCGGGCAATCGTTCGCACAAATGGCACATTGTTGTCTTGTACCATAATACCAAGGCTGTCGTAGAACTGCGCAATGCCGCCAAAAAAGACGGTGTGCATCTCATTGAAATGGGCCGAATAAAGCGGCATGAAAGCACAATGGTAGTGGTTGTAATGCTGCGAAAACGTATTATTTACAATATATCCGCCGCTGTCAATATTCACACAATTGAGGTAAGGCAGATCAACTGTTTTCTGGAAGACGCCAGAAAAAGCCGTAATTCCTTCCTGCCCATCGGGCATAATCTGCGGTGCGACGTTGTAATCTCTGCGGTGTAATTGCTCCGCATCGGTCCACGCTTGCAAATGGGTTACTGACAGGGTCGTTCCGTCGTCATTGATGTGAAATCGGCGGGCTTGCTCCGTATATTTTTGAATGAAGCCCGGACCATGATTGGGGCCCATCGGATTGTACCTGCCCTCAAACTTTTGGCCACCCACTAAATAGTACGTGTTGTAAATTTTAGACAAATGCCCGCCAGTCACGGCAAACTGTGCATCCGTAATTTGACGAAAAAAGGTAGCAAAATCTGTCCCATTGATTACTGCATCCATCACAGCAGGTACTGCTACAGCGGTCAACTTATCGTAAGTAATGTGGTCGCCAGCTGTGCCACTGTATCCGTACCCCCCGGCGAGATACAGAAAATCGCCCTCCTGAATAAACTGCATATTGGTCGAACTCAATTGTTCCTGTATCGGAACAGGCAGCGCAGTTAAGGGCGCGGCCCATTTTTTTTGTGCCACCGGATCAATCACAAGGACTTGATTGTTGTGCCCTGCTATGTCAAAAGAAGCAAATGGTTGCCGACGGTGCAGACCATCAAGCCGACCTCCGATGATAAGCCACTTTCCATTGTGCTGACCGAAAGCGTAAGCTTGCAGCCCGCCCACATTGGGAATGTCCACCGGCTCCAGGTAGACATTAAATGGAGTGCTTTGAGCGTGTAACTGCAACGCAATCCCCGCGAAGAGCAATGCAAAAAAGTATGCTTTCATGATGGAATTAGAATGATAAACCATTTTTTCAGATGCTTTTATTGATTTTATCGTTTTCGGGGCGAAACCGGGCAGGTGGACAAACCAAACAGTTGGTAAAGCGGACACGAACCCATCAGAGTGGTCAGGGCGAAAACAGCCGCCACGACCAGCGCGACGATGCCTATTGTACCTGTCAGCGTACCGCTGAAATAAAGAAAAACAGCCACTGCTGCGAGGAGGAGGCGAATGATGCGGTCGGCAGAACCCATGTTCTTTTTCATAAAAAAGTTGATTGTAAAATGATAAAAAATGTTGAATCAATCATCTGCCAGAGGCGATGATGCACCGCATTCAGAGGAGAGAAACTACTCACGGACGGTTGATGGATACAAAGGTCAGCGCCAGACAATCAGATGTATATGATGGAATTCACATCACGGAATGATTCCTATCACCCCTGCGCAGGCCGTGGAAAACGTTTTTGCTGCGTTGAGCGGAGAACGTTATTGATTCCATAAAGGTGGGGAACCCGGTTGCCGACCGGGTGTGACTTTTGTCACGGAGGCGATTTCCTAGTAAGTATAATTGAGAATGAGGTTGTACAGCGAAATGTCCACCTTGTTGATGACGTATTTCTCAGTTCCGTAAACATCTCCCAGGCGGCCTTTCCAGACGTATAGAAACTGTGCCTGCAAACCTTCCAGCGGCCTTCCGAAACGGTAGCGCACGTCGAAATTGAACTGGTTGAAAGCCGGAAAGGCATATTTATTGAGCGCTGTATTTTTGACGTCGGGCAAATAGAAATGCCCGTACATGGCTTCCAGGCGCAATCGCTTGTTGTCCGCCTGCCAGTTCACGCGACCGGTGATGGAATGTGAATCGCCACTGCCCTCCACCCGTTCACGGGGCATGAACGTGTAAAACGGTTCGCGGCCCCATTCGCGGGGAGCAAGGAAACGCCCGTCTGACGTGATGCGGGTGTAAGCCGCCACGGCCTGCCAGCCGCCCTTTTGCCAGCCCGCCCGGGTACTGAAAGCGTTCGACCGGCTACCCGGGGGCAGGTAGGATTTGGAAGCGTCTGCGTTGCCGCCGTTCGAGAGGGCGTCCTGATGGATGACTTGTAATCCCAGCAGGAGTTCGTGACCGTTTTTGAGCGGGCGGGTGTAATCGGCCTGTACGAGTGCGGTATTGAAAATATGCTCCACAAAGTATTCCCAGGTCTGCACGTTGATGTGTTTGCCCAGATGCCGGCTGATGCCGAGGATGCCGACGCCCGCACTCGTCAGGTTTTCGGCATAACCACTGGGGACGCCGTCGGGACTCAGTCCTTTGGGATAAATTCCGATGGACTTGCCGACATCGAACCAATCCACCGTGCCGCGCGGCGATATTTTCCAGAGCCACCCACCCGCTATCCGGGTATTTTTAATTTTGTTGATTTCCACCCAGGCACCTATTTCGGCGGTCGGCCGCATCCGTCCGTCCTGTTGGTTGACCAATGGGGTTTGCAGGGATTGTCGTCCGACAGTCATCCGCGATTTTTTCCACTGGTAGCGCAGCCAAAGTTCCTGAATGCGGTCGAAGTCGCTCCGGTTTACAGGATCCCGGACATCAAAAAGCCCGATTTCGTACCGGTTGACGGCTCCGGTGACAGAGTCCTTCGCCTGGAAATCGGACGACGCGAGGTTATAAGTAAATACCGCGCCGATGCCGAAACTGAAGCCGCGCCAGGGAGCCGTGCTGAAATGCAGGCCGCCGCCTACCGCCAGCGCGGAATAGTCAGAGAGTTGTCGCGCGTTGTCGGTCGCCATCAAGAAACTCCGGAAATGCCCGTGAAAATGGCCCTGTTCGAAGGCCTCCCGCAAGTGAGTGGCCTGGGTCTTTTGGCTGTCTCTTTCCGCCTTTTGTATGGGAAACGGGGAAGGCATTTCAGGTGGAGGTGCTTGCCCCAGAAGGATCGTCGTTTGCAGAAGGGCGACTAAAAGCGGAAAAATGCGGCTCATATTGCGCTGAGTTGTTTCTTTGAGATTCTTTTTAACCTGGATCTGGCTAAAAAGGATAAGCGCCCATCCCTCCCGACAGGTTGCGCACGTCAAAGCCCATTCGGTGCATGGTTTTGCAAGCCTGGCCGCTGCGGTTGCCACTGCGGCAGAACAAGAAGTAGGTGACATCCTGATCCAACTGGCCTACAGTTTTGGCAAAGCCGGGCGAAAGGAAATCCACGTTGAGCGCACCCGGAATGCTGCCATTAGAAAACTCGCCCGTAGTACGCACATCCAGCAAGATCGCGTTGGGAGACTCCTGCAACTGTTTTTTGAACGCCGATCCCGACAGGTTTTCGTTGCGGACTTTCCCAACGTTTTCGGGCATGTTGCCCAAGGCGACGCTCTCTTCAGCGCCACCGAATATGCTCTTTAAAAATGAACTAAATGCCATTTGTCTATAGATTGAGTGTGATGTGAAGGCTTTCACAGTTTATGGGTAGAAGGGAGCGCCTTCCGATGTTATAACATGGAGGTTGGACAGACGTAGTCTGATATTCTGAACTTCTCACTTTCCTTGATGGCCTTGAAGCCGCCGATGACGTCTACCAGCTGTTCGTAACCGCGCGCCCGCAGGATGCTGACAAAAATCATCGAGCGGTAACCGCCTGCGCAAAGGATGTAGGTGGTTTTGTCTTTGGGCATGCTCAACATGGATTCGTTGATGCTGTCCAGGGGTGTGTTTTCAGTATCCAATAGGTGCTCGCTGCGATATTCGCTTTGTTTGCGTACGTCAAATACCGGAGCGTCCGGATGTGCTTTGCGGATATCGGCCAGTTGTTCGACGCTTACCCGTTCGATTTTATCCATCTCCATACCCGCGTTTTTCCAGGACTCAAAACCACCGTCGAGGTAGCCGATACCGTAATCGAAGCCCACCCGCGCCAGGCGCGTGATCACCTCTTCTTCCCTACCCTGCTCCGCGACAAGCAGGATCTGCTGTTTGACATCCGGGATCAGCGCGCCCACCCAGGGGGCGAAATTGCCGTCTATCCCAATGTTGATGGAATTGGGGACGAATCCTTCCGAGAATTGCTGCGCATCCCGGGTGTCCAGTATCAGTGCGTGGGTCTCCTTGGCCGCCGCTTCGAAGGCCCTGGGCGAGAGCGCCTGTGTTCCACGTTTCATCACCTCGTCGAAACTTTCATAACCCTTGAGATTCATCAGGACATTTTGCGGGAAATAGCCCGGCGGCGCGGTCAGCCCGGTCAAAATTTCTTTGATAAACTGCTCTTTGGTCAGATCGGGATTGAGCGCGTAGTTGACCTTTTTTTGATGTCCCAACGTGTCAGTGGTTTCCTTGCTCATGTTTTTTCCGCAGGCACTTCCTGCGCCATGATTGGGGTAAACGATGAGGTCGTCGCTCAGCGGCATGATTTTGTTGCGGAGCGAATCGTACAGGTAACCCGCCAGTTTTTCCTCTGTCAAGTCGGCAATAACATGCTGCGCCAGATCAGGCCGCCCGACATCTCCGATGAATAAAGTGTCGCCGGAAATAATGCCGTGTTCCTTGCCGTTTTCATCTATCAACAGGTACGTGGTGCTTTCCATCGTATGTCCCGGCGTATGGATAACTTTTACCGTATAATCACCAACTTTGAAAACCTGGTTGTCTTCCGCTGTAATGGCTTCGAAACCCGGTTTTGCAGTGGGGCCATAAACGATTTTTGCCCCTGTTTTTTGGGCCAGATCCAAATGCCCGCTGACAAAGTCGGCATGAAAATGGGTTTCAAAAACGTACTTGATCCGGGCGTTGTCTTTTGCAGCCCGCCGGAGATAGGGTGCTACTTCTCTAAGCGGATCAAAAATAGCGGCTTCCCCCTCGCTTTCGAGGTAATAGGCCGCATGAGCCAGACAGCCGGTATAAATTTGTTCGATTTTCATGTTTTAAATATTAGAATGTAGTTGTTGAATTGACAGGGCAAAAGTATCGTCGGACGGAGGCGGGCGATCATGATGAAAATCACGTTGGCACCCGTTTTAGGTCACGTCTCCTTTTACAACCGTTGTTTTTTATCGGTGGTACAAAGGTGGAGGCCGGAGCGGCTCTGAATCCGTGACTTATGTCACGTCGCCCGATTTTTTTCACAGAATTACGAGTGCCCTGGCGCAGCGGCCGATTTGAGTAAAAACAACTTCAATGAATCACTTTTCTATAGTACATACGGTCCTGATGGCCCTTTTCCCGGCCGTTGCTTATCTACAGCCTCCTGCCCTGGCTGCACCTACCCTCCCACCGGGCGTTGACCTTCTCCTTCAGGCTTATCCCCGGCATCTGAAAGGCTATGCCGACAACCGGATCATCTGGAAAGACGGTACTACGATGCAATATGACGACGGCCTGCTCAAGACCGAGGACCAGACCTTTGACTCCACCGATCTGGAAGATCAGATAAACGGGCTGCTTTATACGCCCGGCATGCCACTCGATACGCCGACTTACAACTGTGATCCGGGTACGTTCCGTTGCCAGGAATTTTTTTTGAAAATGTACGGCACCAGCGAGGCGGAAGTACGCCGGCATTTGGTCCCGGTGGTCTGGCCGGATAAAAAAAGCGGGCAGACTAAGCGGATCTGGGTGACTTCCATCAACGGTGTCCACCGGCACCTCCAGGCGGTGGCCAACGAACTGGCCAAACGGCCACATCTGCGCAAATACGTCACCGATATCGGCGGCACGTTCAACTGGCGGCCGATCATGGGCACCAACCGCATGAGTCCGCATTCCTTCGGAATCGCCATTGATATCAACACGGCCAATTCCGAATACTGGAAATGGGACCACCGGGAGACCTGGCAACTCGACTCGGTGGAGATGAACCTGCAATGGCGCAATTCCGTGCCGTTAGAAATTATAGAGATCTTTGAGTATCACGGATTTATCTGGGGCGGCAAATGGTACCATTACGACACGATGCACTTTGAATACCGGCCGGAATTGCTGCCGCCGCCTCCAAAGGCAATTGAAAAAAAGGCGGGAAGAAAGACACCGGTTAAAGGGTCTGCGAAGTTGTAGGGGGATTGCCACGTAAGGGACTGTCTTACTCGAGCAGGGATTGCCACACGAGACACATCCGGGCAATACAGGTGTATGGTTGCAAGTTCGAATCTTGTTATCCCGACTTAGGAACGGGCAAATAATAACTTGTAAATTTGATATGCTTTCTTTTCACCCAGATGACCCATCTTTTTGATTAAATAGCCCCACTATTCGCTCAAAAAGATAGCCCATCTGAGCAAAAACCAATCTATCTGAAACTTACAAGTTATTATTTGCCCGTTCCTTAGCCATAAAAGTCGCCAAAATTGGCAACCTTTTTTATATGTCTCCATTTCTTTCTCTATCATTGCCCCACAGGGCACCCCATTTCGATCGCAAACAATTCTTTCGCGTCAGTGAAACTCAATCTGCAACCGCTTTCCAAAGTCTTAAACCCTGCCATGCAGGCACGTACCGATACACCAAACCCCAAATCGCCAACTGGTTTGAGGTAGATGAAAGGACCATGGAACGGATGTTGGAGCAGCATTTATCTGAGTTATCCGAATCAGGATACCGATTATTTTCAGGTCCTGAAAAGATCCCACAATTTATGTAGTCGAAGAAGATTCTGCTACTTCTAGTTTATAAATATACCATGCCCATTCCCAATTTTCAAACCCTTATGCTTCCCTTCCTGCACCATGTGGCCGATGGCAGAGAACACAACGTTGCGGAAACAGCAGATCAACTTTCCGTACAATTCCAACTCAACGAAGCGGAACGCAGCGAACTTTTATCAAGTGGCAAACAAACCCGCTTTGACAACTGGGTGGCATGGGTAAAAGTGCATTTACCAAAAGCGGGTTTGCTGGAATCACCCCGACGCGCGATCTTCCTTCTTTCAGCCCATCCCACACCATGTCCACCACCACACAAAAAAAAGAATTCCTCTCCACCATCTTCCGCCACCTCGACGGCATCGCTACCGGCCCGGTCGCCTTTGCCTTGTACCAGGCCGGCGTACTGCAACACCTGGCCGACTCCGACGGGGCCGATCTGTTGGCATTGACCCGGCAGTTCAAAGCCAACGAAGGTTATCTCAACGTCGCCCTGCGGGTGCTCTGCTCGCAGGGCTGGCTCGTACAAACCCTGAACCCGGACAACGACAGCGTCCGGGTTCACCTCACGAGTCGCGGGCGGATCGCCTTGCGCTACGTGCCGCTCTACGAAAAGGCTGTCAAATTCATTCCCTACGCCATTCGGATGGACGATTTCGTGCTCAACGGTTTCGACGCCATCGGCTTTGCTACGTTGCGGGAACTCCTGGAGGGATTTTACCAGCAATTCGACCTACTGCCTTCAGCCGATCCTGAGGAAAAAGCCGTACAGGAACAGGTCCTGAAGCACATTGAGGGACTGCTGGCGGGCCCTTTTGTCGTGAGCCTGGGCATGAACGGCCTGTTCAACAAATATTTCAGCGCGGCGCCTTTCGAGGTGGAAGAGTTCAGCAAGCACGAAGAAGAATTGCGTATCGTGATCAACTTTTTCACGTATTTGGGCTGGTTCACGGAGGAAAACCAGGTGTACAATTTCACCGCCGACGGCTTGTTTTTCGCTAAACGGGCCGGCGCCTACGGGGTTACGGTCTCTTACCTGCCGATGTTCATGCGCTTGAAAGAACTGATCTTCGGCAATCCGAACGTGCTCTGGGAACGGCCGGAAAACAGTCCGGAAATCCACGTCAACCGCAGGATGAACGTCTGGGGCAGCGGTGCAGCCCACACCGGTTATTTTCAGAAAATTGACGACATCATCGTTGACCTGTTCAATCGCCCCATCCACGAACAACCCAAAGGTTTTGTGGACATGGGCTGCGGCGACGGCACCCTGATGGCGCATATTTTCGACGTCATCTGGACGCGAACGAAGCGCGGCAAAATGCTGGACGAATTTCCGTTGTTCATCATCGGGGCCGATTTCAACGAGGCGGCCCTAAGCGCCACCCGCGCCACCCTGAACCAGGCCGGCATCTGGGCCAAGGTGGTCTGGGGCGACATCGGCAAGCCGGAGTTGCTGGCCGAGACAGTGCGAACTAAATACAGCATCGAACTCAACGACCTGCTGCACGTCCGCTCCTTCCTCGACCACAACCGGATCTATGAAAAGCCGAAGCAGGTGGATGAAAAACGAGCGAGCAGTTCCACCGGCGCCTTCGCGCACCGGGGCCGCCGACTTCCCGCCCGCGAGGTGCAGCAAAACCTGGTGGAGCACCTGAAAAAATGGATGCCATTCGTAAATCGCTACGGCCTGCTGGTCATCGAGTTGCATACGATCCCGCCGGAAGTGGCGGCAGCGCACCTGGGCCAAACGGCGGTGACGGCCTACGACGCCACGCACGGTTTTTCTGACCAGTACATCCTCGAATTCGATTGCTTCCTGACCGCCGCAGCGGAAGCGGGTTTGCGCCCGGATCCGGCACATCAGTTTATTTACCCAAATGCTTTGCTGGGAACGGTGAGTATTAATTTGTTGAGGTAAGGGGTTGTCATAAGACGGCCTCTTCTAGTTTGAGCAAAGTAACGATCTCCTTCGCCATGTTGAACGCTGTTTTCCTGTGCGATGATCGGTTCCAGAGGAGGCCGTATGGGGTCTCTTCCAAAACGCTTGATACGACAACAATGGGACAGGGATCAAACAGATTAGACAGATAAAAAAAGATTTTTAAAAAGGCGATGTCGTCAACATTCCTCCCTCACTCCCCCATCTTCAGCCTCATCACCTCCGCCCCCGCGCACAAAAAGGCCCCGGTGCCATAGACTTCCCAAAGTTGGCCACGTTTACTAAACTTTTTAAGTTTAGTAAGCGTATTTCAACCTGCTGCGAAGCCATGTGTCCACAGTGATGGATTGGTGGGACAGCGAATGTGGACCAATGAGGAAAGTACTTTGTATATCCCCGTTCCGGCTGATTTGTCAACCGGCTTTTACGATTGTAAAATGCTCATGGGCGGTCAAAGCAGTGTGGTAAAATTGGTGAAAAGCCGGTAGGTTTTGGCAGCCACATCCGGCAAAACGACTACTTTCGCCGCCGATTTTTACCATACGCCACAACAGACGCGATCAACCGCGCATCAAATAATGACTGAACAAGAACTGAACCGCCGCGACTCCCTTCAGAAACTCCGCGATCTCGGTATTGACCCCTACCCTGCCGAAAGGTTCGACGTGACGGCTTTTGCCGCCGACATCGCAGCCAATTACCGCGAAGAAGTGCTGGAAGACGGCACGAAAAATCGCCTGAATTACCAGGAAGTTTCGCTTGCCGGACGCATCATGGCCAGCCGGGAGGCCGGCAAGGCCTTGTTTATGAACCTGCAAGACGCGACGGGGCGGATCCAACTTTACCTGCGCCGCGACGATTTCGTGACGCCCGAAACGGGTGATGCCACGCTGTTTGACATTGCCATCAAAAAACTGCTCGATCTCGGCGATTATGTGGGCGTGAAAGGTTTTGCCTTTGTCACCAAGACGGGTGAGACCTCCGTGCATGTGAAGGAATTCAAATTCCTGTCGAAATCCCTGCGCCCGCTCCCCGTCGTGAAAAAAGACGCTGAGGGCAATGTATTCGATGCCTTTACCGACCCGGAGCAGCGCTACCGGATGCGCTATGTGGATTTGACCGTGAACCCGCAATTCCGTGAGATTTTCGTGAAGCGCAGCAAACTCATTAAAACCATGCGGGCTTATCTGGACGAACTCGGTCTGCTGGAAGTGGAAACACCCATCCTTCAGCCGATTCACGGCGGAGCGGCGGCTCGTCCGTTCACGACCCATCACAACACGCTGGACATGAAGCTCTACTTGCGAATTGCCAACGAGTTGTACCTGAAACGCCTGATCGTGGCGGGGTTTGACGGGGTGTATGAATTTGCTAAAATGTTCCGCAACGAGGGCATGGACCGCACCCACAACCCGGAGTTCACGGCGCTTGAATTCTATGTAGCCTACAAGGATTACCACTGGATGATGGACGTGACCGAAAAAATGCTGGAGCGGGTGGCCCGCGCCATCCAAGCCGACGGCGGTAGCACGGCACAGGTGGGCGACAACACCATAGAATTCGCCGGGCCGTATCGCCGCCTGACCATGTTCGATGCCATCCAGGAATACACGGGGCTGAATGTGGAAAACGCCGACGAGTCCGAACTGCGCAGTTATTGCCGCCGGGAGCACATCGAAATAGATGCTTCGATGGGCAAAGCCAAACTGATTGACGAAATTTTTGGTGAAAAAGTGGAGAAAAATCTCATCCAGCCGACTTTTCTGATTGACTACCCGGTGGAGATGTCACCGCTCACCAAGAAGCACCGTTCAAAACCCGGCTTGGTGGAACGTTTCGAACTCTTCGTCAACGGCAAAGAAGTTGCGAACGCCTACACAGAACTCAATGACCCGATTGACCAGCGCGAGCGCTTCGAGGAACAACTGCGCCTGGCAGAACGAGGCGACGAGGAAGCCATGGCGATGGACGAGGACTTCCTCCGTTCCCTGGAATACGGCATGCCACCCACGGCAGGCATCGGCTTCGGCATTGACCGGTTGGCGATGATGTTCACCGGTCAGGTCAGCATTCAGGAAGTACTGTTTTTCCCGCAGATGCGGCCGGAAGCCAGTGGACAATAATAGATAGTACTCCGTTTAATACAGGCAGTGAATGCAGAGAAGGGTTGACTCCAATCGAGTCAACCCTTCTGTTTTTTTGGGCTCAGGAACGACATCTTTGTAGAAACGCTGAAATCATTGGCTGGTTGGTCTGCAAATATTACGCGGCACTGCCGCTTGTTTAAAAACTTACGTAGAAAATTTTCCACTCCAGTTAAACCTCCCGAATGATCCACCGTCCAACCCCCACACCACAAATTACTTCCCCGAAAATTACCTTCTAAAAAAATTACCCGCAGGAAATTACCCGCAAGAAATTACCCGCAAGAAATTACCCGCAAGAAATTACCGCAGGAAATTACCCGCAAGAAATTACCCGCAGGAAATTACCCGCAGGAAATTACCCGCAAGAAATTACCCGCAGGAAATTACCCGCAAGAAATTACCCGCAGGAAATTACTTTAAAATTTCACCGATCTAAACATTCTCCCGCATGGCATCACTCAATCCGCTACAAGGCACGTTGGGACATCGCCGGGCCGCGCTTTTGTTGCGCCGCACCAGTTTCAGGTACACCAAAGCAAAGGTGGACGAAATGGCCGGCCAGACAGCAGCCCAAGCCCTGACTTCGTTGCTCCAAATCATGCCATTTAAACTTCCCCAGCCCATTTACAGCCCTTATGACCCTCAAAACCCGAATGTGGTAAACATCAAAACATGGTGTTTGCCCGTGGGAACAGCCTTACCTGCTGAGGATTTTGTGCTGCGCCGCTGGGTGATGACGTGGTGGCTGCACGAGGCGATGAACGATCCGGGAATCGGGCATAAAATGTCGTTTTTCTGGCATCAGTATATGATCACGACGATCCAGACGGCCGGCAATACCCATTTCTTCGACTACCTTTCCTTGCTCCGGTGGGGTACGCTGGGCAACTTCAAAAAACTGGCGCAGAAAATTTCGCTCGACAATGTGATGTTGCGTTATCTCAACAACGACCAAAACACCAAAACCAAGCCCAACGAAAACTTTGCCCGCGAATTCTTTGAATTGTTCACCATCGGCAAAGGTCCGCAGGTCGGCCCGGGTGACTACACCAACTATACGGAGGACGACATTGTGCAGGCCGCAAAAGTGCTGACTGGAATGCGTGCGAATTTAGGCCGCAATATTTCAGATCCGCAAACGGCCATCCCGCGCGGGGTGTTTAATTACAACCAGCACACTCCGGGTGACAAACAATTCAGCACCCGCTTTCAAGGTAAAAACAAAGTCATTGGAGCCGCCAATGTCGCGGGCATGGAAAATGAACTGACGGAATTCGTGGACATGATCTTTGCGCAACCCGAAACGGCCAAAAACCTCTGCCGCCGCTTCTATCGCTACTTCGTCAATCAAAGCATCACCCCTGAAATAGAAACGGATATCATCGCCCCACTGACTAACTTATTGATTTCCAGCAACTACGAGATTAAACCCGTCCTCGAAAAACTGTTTCAGAGCCAGCACTTTTTCGACGCCGACGACAGCGATGCGACCGACGAAGTATTTGGCGGGATGATCAAGTCGCCGCTGGAACTGGCTTTCCAGACCATTTCCTTCTTCAATATCCCCATCCCCGACCCGATGACGAAGCCCCAGCAATGGTTCAATTTTTACAACCGCGGGATATTGCAGCGTTTCCTCGGCGGAGCCAACCTGCCGTTGTTCTTCGCCAACGACGTCGCAGGTTATCCGGCTTACCACCAGGAGCCCGATTACAGCCATCAGTGGTTCAGCAGCAGCACCATCATTGCCCGCTACAAACTGGGCGAGATGCTGCTCACCGGCAAGTTGAGTTTTGGTGAAAATCCCGACACGAACCTGGGCATCAAACTGGACATCGTGAACTGGGTAAAAACCAGCGGCAGCATCTCTGATCCGAAAGATTCCTACGGGTTGGTCAAAACCCTGACGGACTATTTCATGCCCGAAACCGTAGACTCTGATCGCTTCGATTATTTCCACGTCAATGTTTTCCTCGACAATTTGCCCGCCAACGACTGGACGTATGAGTGGCAAAACTACCTCAGCACCGGCAATGCCACCGAGGTCAGGATTCCATTGGAACGGCTCGTGAAGGCCATCCTGTACTCTCAGGAATATCAGACGTTCTGAATCTGTACGGCGAAACACCCGTTTCGCCGATAGGGAAAAGCGAAACAGGTGTTTCGCTGTACAGAACAAGGCATTCATTATCAATTTCTTAAAAAATGAAAAGACGTAACTTTCTCAAAATATTTCCTGCTGCGGGCATCACGCCGTTCGTCGTCAACGGTTTTCCGCTGCGGCCTTTTGCCAACAGCAAGATGGCAAAAATACTGGGTACCTGCGAGGGCGTGGAAGAGCGGGTACTGGTACTGATCCAACTCAAAGGCGGCAACGACGGGGTGAATGCCGTCATACCGTTCAACCAGTACGACAAATACGCCAACATTCGCCCTACGGTCCGCATCGCGCAGGACAAACTGCTCAATCTGGACACGACCTTGCCCAATGGCGATCAGGTCGGATTGAACCCGGCGCTCGCCAGTTTCAAGGCGATGTACGACAAAGGCAATGCTGCCCTCGTACAAGGCGTAGGCTACCAAAGCATGAACCAGTCGCACTTCAAAGCGACCGATCTGTGGTTAAGCGGCGGCGATACCACGCCTGAAAATGTCAACCTGGGCACGGGCTGGATCGGACGTACGTTACAAGCCTTCTATCCCGATGTACTGGGGGCGCCCACAGCGCAAATGCCCGATCCGCTCGGCATTCAGATTGGCGACTCCAACCCCTCGCTGGGCTTTCACAGCGAAAGCGAACACCAGAACGCTATCAACCTCACCGGACAGGATGCAGCGGGCTTTTTCTCGCTGATCCAGACCATTGGCGGTGCGCCCATGAAAAACATCCCGGCTTCCGACCTGGGCGGCGAGGTGGAATACATCATCAGTGTGGAGCAAAGCGTCAACCTGTATGCACAGCGCATCACGGAGGTGTTCAATGCCGGATCGAATTCCATTTCCACTTATCCCAGCGGCGGAGATTATGGCATGAACGGCGCTACGCTGGCCGAGCAGTTGAAAACCATCGCACGCCTTGTCCGGGGTGGCAGCAAAACCAAAATCTATTTGTGCCAACTGGGCGGTTTCGACACCCACAATGCTCAGGTGGATAGTGGTGACACGACCGCAGGTGACCACGCCAATTTGCTCCGCTATTTGTCCGACTCCGTCAAAACCTTCTTTGACGACCTCGAAGGGCTGGGCATCGCTGACCAGGTAACGGGCTGTACATTCTCCGAATTTGGCCGTTGTGCCGAAGAAAACGGTTCATTTGGCACCGACCACGGTACGCTGGCGCCGATGATGATCTTTGGAAAAAATATCCAGGCGGGCGTACAAGGCACCAACGTGAACCTTTCGAACCTGACCAACGACGGGCAATTGCAGGAAATGCAGCACGACTACCGGCAGGTATTCACCACCCTGCTGCAAGACTGGCTGGGCGCTGACAACGAAATCCTCGAACAGACCATGTTCGACGGTTACGCTAAAATCCCGCTGGTGGACGCTGCCGCTGTGGTCAATCCTGACTGCTATTTCGGTACGACTGCCACCAACGATCCTTACCAGCGCGTCCGGCTGCTCAAAGTATATCCCAATCCTGCCTCCGTCACTGCCGAGGTTTCGTTCGACAGCGAACGGTTTTTTGACGCTCGGCTCTCGCTGCACAGTCTCGGCGGCTCCCTCGTCACAGCGATGAATGTACAGGTAGGCCCAGGTACTAATTTTTATTACCTCGACGTGTTTGGTTTGCCGCCGGCTCCTTATTTCGTCCGCCTGGAAGACAAAGCCAGCGGTCGTGCAGAGGTAGTGAAGTTGAGTGTCGTGCGGTAATTCGTCAGAAATAGTAGTTTTGAAATTTGCCGGAGCAGCCGATCGTGCTGTTCCGGCTTTTTTTATTAAAACCCCTCATATTTTTGCCGCACTTTGCACGTTTGTTCCCCACCTCCTCGTTTTGGTCTGAAATTTTTGAACAATCTATTGTGTCCCGACAAATTTGGCCCTGGTACTACAAAAGGCGTACACGACGAAATGCTTTATATCCTTTACACTATGAAAAAACTCACCTTAATTCCGCTCTTTTTCCTGATTTTTAACCTGTTAAATGCACAATCCAATGGCGACTGCGCTTCGGCCATGGAGATTTGTAAAAAGAAAAACTATACGATCCGCGAGACCGGAGGAGAAGGGCGCGACCGGAAAGAAGCCGATTTTATCGCCTGTTTTATGAACGGAACCAACTACGGTCAAGCAGAGGAAAACTGCACCTGGATCAAGTTTGAGATCGAAAAATCCGGCACGCTGGCATTTACCATTACGCCGGCAAAAGAGGACAACGACATTGATTTCGTGGTCTTCAAACTGCCTCCGACGGGTGATTGCAGCTATAAACAAATCGTGCGCTGCATGGCTGCCGGCTCCAGCCAATACGATTATATCACTTCGCCTTGTATGGGGAAAACCGGCTTGCGCGCGGGAGAGACCGATACCAGTGAAGATGCAGGATGCTCCGATCAGGGCGACAACACTTGGCTCGCGCCGCTCAAAGTGGAAAAAGGGGAGAAATACGTGATCCTCATCAGCAATGTGACGGAACCGGGACCGGGATTCGACATTAATTTCACCGGTACCTGCAAACTTCCCTGCGACGATGAAAAAGACAAGCCGACGGTTGCTGCTGCCAAGCCGAAAGAAAAAGAAAAACCCAAACCGGCTGAAAAACCCATCGTCACAACCAAACCCAAACCTTCCAAACCCGACACGATCGGCGGCCGGGAAGTAGAAGTGAGCGAGGTCGTTAAAGTGAAAACCCGCACCATCAAAGTCAAAATCTGGGACAGCCAGATCGAGGATGGCGACATCATCTCGATCTACATCGACGACAAAAAAGTAGTAGACAAGCTCTACCTGCGCATCAAACCCACCGAATTTACCTTTGAATTGCCGCCCGGCAATGAACATTATCTCACCGTCTATGCTGACAGCTTCGGCAAATCAGAGCCTAACACCGCTTCGGTGATCATTTTTGACGGCTCGAAAGAACAAGTCATTGACCTGGTCGCAGGTCGAAAAAAGCAGGAAAGTGTAAAAATCATCACGGAGTAACCTGTACCGGCTGCTTTAGGAACGATGCTGGAATAAAGGTAGTAAAAAGCAGCCATTTACCAGACATCCAGCAGCTAAAGCAGCCGGTGCCTTACACATTTAACCGCAGGTGCACCCGGTAAGTATTTTCCTCATTCTCAATCCTGATCTCGTGCTGCCCTGCATAGAGCAGCTCCAACTGTCGCCGCACATTTTTGAGGCCGATACCAAGGGAGTCCGAAGTGATTTGCAACACTTTGGAGTTTTCGATTTTTACATCTAAAACATTGTTTTTCAAAGCAATAAAAATGGACACCCAGGCAGCGTCGCGCTGCTCGCTCACCCCGTGTTTGAATGCATTTTCCACTAAAGGCAGCAGCAGCGGCGTAATAGTTTGGTATGGATGGTCAGATTCCACTTCCATGGTCACGGCAAGCCGGTCGTCGTCAAATCGGAGTTTTTCGAGTTCTACATAGTCTCGCAGCAGTTGAATTTCCTGCTCGAGCAGCACCTGCGGTTTGGTAGATTCGTAGAGGACATAGCGCAGCAGGTGCGCCAGCTTCAGCGCGACCGGGGCGGTCCGGTCCGATTTCATGCGCGCCAGCGCGTATAGGTTGTTGATCGTGTTGAATAAAAAGTGCGGGTGCAACTGGGCTTTCAGCGCCTGCAATTCAGCATCGGATTTTTCCCGGCGGAGCACCTCTTCCCGCCGCTGCATTTCCTGCTGGCGAAAATATAGCCGGGCAGTGAGCGCCGTACCCGCCGCCAAAGCGCAATCGAACAGGTCGTACATCATGCGGAAACTCCAAAACGAAAACGTCGCCTCGGGAAACCACACCGGTACCAGATAGACCATCTTGAGGAGCCGGTTGAGCAGCCCGCCGACCACCACAGAAGCCGCCGCTCCTGCAAACGCCCAGCCAGACATACGAACCCGTTCGATATACCAGAACGCACCGTAAGTCGCCAGCATCCGGGCAGGCATTTCCATGGCCTCCGTCAAAGCGTATTTGCCAAAGTGACCGTCGTAACGGCTGTAGGTATAGGCGTAAATAAACCAATAGCCCGTCCAGAAAGCGATGTGGAGCCAGATGCGGCGTTTCATGGGGCAAACTTCGGGAAAAACCTACTGCCTATCCCAGCATCCAGGCAGCCATCAACGCCGCCCTGGAAGGCGACACCGTGCTCGTCAGTCCGGGAGTGTATTACGAAAACCTGCAATTGCGCGGTCGCAACATCGTGCTGAGCAGCCGGTTTTGGCGCGACAAAAACCCCGAACGCATCGAGCAGACCATCGTGGATGGCAGCCAGCTGGTGCATGCAGATACGGCCAGTTGCCTGCTCATCTGGAAAGGCGAATCCGCCCAAACCGTGATTGAAGGTTTTACTTTCCGGGGCTGGCGCGGTACAGCCTGGTTTGACCATTATGTACCGGGCACCTTTCGGGAAGGCGGCGGTATCCTCGTCGAGTTCTCTTCACCTGTCATTCAGCACAATATCATTCGCGACAATACGGTGACACCCGGCGGTACAGGAATCATCAGCGTAGGCGGCGGTGGCATCTGGTGTGGCGATGGCGCTCCCATCATTGAGAACAATTTTCTCTATAAAAACAACGGCACGGGTGGCTTTACGCTGGTCACCAACGACCCGATCGTACAGGACGGCCAACCTTCCGATGGCGCGACCTGGGCCGATTACGACAACGACGGCGATTTGGACTGTTTTGTGGCAAACTGCTACAAGGCCTCACAACCCGATTATCTCTACGAAAACCACGCCGCTGAAACGAGCAACCATTGGTTACAAATCTGCTGTGTCGGCACCATCAGCAACCGGAGTGCGATGAGCGCAAAAGTCTGGACAAAAGCAATCATCGGGGGCAAACTGGTGGAGCAACTGCGGGAGATCAGCGCACAGAGCGGCTATTGCGGACAGAATCAGTGTGTGACTCTAAATGTTCAACAGTATGCCGTTCAGGGGGAAAATCCGGCAGTTGATATTTTTTTTGAATAAAATTTCTTAAAACTAAAACTTTGGCCCAAAATTGCGTGTTCATCCCTGACATCTCCGCCATTTTGAATCTTCTACGCGCATGCCTGCCAAATTGAATATTGATCGCCACTTTTTGTTCCTGCACGGTTCTGGCCTTGCCACTTTCACCGATCGCGTGCTCCGGAACATGCAACACAACCCTTACATCCCTCGACCTGAAGAGATGTGGGATGCCCTCGCTGCCAGCAACGAATCGTTGTATGCTGCGCTGAATGATGTTTCATTAAAGCGAAAAGGCCGTACTGAAGTGCTGCGTGCACGGGAAGCGGGTGTGCTCATCGCGCTCAACCGCATGGCCGACTATGTGGAAGTGTCCACCCACTTCAAATCCGATGTCACCACCACAGGATTCAGGGCCCAAACCGAGCACCGCAAGCCGATGGAGACCAAACGCCACCAGCGAATGTCGGTAAAAATGGCGCGATTAACGCCCGTGGCTGTTGACTGTTGACCGTTGACTTTATAAACCTTTATCAACCCTCATAAACCTTTATCAATTTATCAACCCTCATAAACCTTTATCAACCCTCATAAACCTTTATCAACCCTCATA
>Ga0209181_10000819_pt1 | contig 56532 bp, 49 predicted proteins | sample MAT05_FD_187208 | JGI IMG/M metagenome (GOLD analysis project Ga0209181, IMG submission 187208) | Freshwater microbial communities from Lake Fryxell liftoff mats and glacier meltwater in Antarctica - MAT-05 (SPAdes) (version 2) | ecosystem: Environmental > Aquatic > Freshwater > Ice > Liftoff...
GCCGGTCGGTGCATCCAGCGCGATCTCGCGCGCGAATTCGTAAGCGCCAAGTTCCGCGGCTTCGACACGCTGTTGCAACACCACGCGTCCATCGGGCTGGCGCAGGGTCGCGTACAGCGGCTGGGCCGGGATCAGGCGGCCGTCGGCATCGCGCAGCAGGGCTGCCACGCGCAGGGTTTCCCCGGGCCGGTACAGATCGCGACCCGACCACGGAAACACCTCGAATTCGCGCTGCGGACGCCCACCGATGGCAAACTCGGTCAGGTCCAGCGCGGGCTGGTTGAACGCAAGAAAGGTGACATCGCGACCCCAGGTCGCGACCAGCAACTGGGTGGTATCGAGCTTGTAATCGAAGCGCGCAAGGCCGGTGCCGTCGGTCTCGGCGCTGCCGATGATCTCGCCCTCGCCGTTGCGGATGCTCAGCGCCACCTGCGCTTTGGGCTCGCCGGATTCGAGCGACGCGGCATGCACCAGCAATCCATCCGGATAGGCGCGCACATGCAGGCCGATGTCGGACACGAAGAACATCGCCGTGTCGTAGCCATCGCTGAAGCTGCCCGGCCGCTTCATCACCGCGAAGTACAGGCCGGGCGCCTTGAGCTCGTCGATGTCGCGCACCGGCAGGTAGGTCAGGGTGCGCTGGTTGGCATCGCTGGCGATCGCGAAGCGGTTGGCGTAGACCGAGTCGGCCATCTGCGCGAGCTGCTCGAGTGTCCAGCTGTAGCGGCGCGCATTGCGCTGGAATTCGGCCAGGAACTTCGGCAGCGACTTGTCGCGCACGCGCAGGAATTCGACGTCGACTTCTGGCACGTTGACCGACACCACCGGCAGTCCGCGGCGTTCATGCGCGGGCAGCACCACGCCTTGGCTGGCAAAGCCGAGCAGGGGCTCGAGCGGTCCGGTGTAGACCTCGCGCGTGGCGTCGGCGCCGATGGTGGCGCCTGCGGCCGCCGCCAGTGCGGCGCGCACGGTGACGACATAGGTCTGGTTCGCGTCGAGATACGGAAAGCGCAGGCGCAGCTTGTCGTCGTCGAGCGCCCAGCTGCCGTTGGGTGCGGCACCGTCCTTGAGCGTGATCGCCAGCAGCTCGTCGAACTTCTGCGCCCCGGCCAGCGGCTGCGAGAAGCTCAGCAGTGCCGCGGGTCGACCGTCGTGCGACTCCACGGTGGTGGTCAGCAACGCGAAGCCTCCGAGCGCGGTGGCGGCCGGGTCTGCGGCAACCGGCACCGGCTCCGGTGTCGATTTGCTGCAGGCGCCGAGCAGCAGCATGAGCAGCAGTGTCGCAATCGCAATCGGGCGCAGCATGGCGGACTCCAGCAGGGGCTGCGGCAAGTATAGGTCGCGCTTGCTGCTGGAATCGGGGCCGGGCATGGCGATTCACCGACCGCGAGTTGCCGCGTTGACAAGCGAGCGACCGCGAGGTCGTTAGTCTGGTCGCATGCGCAACCTCATCCTCGTGCTCGGCGACCAGCTCGACCTGCATTCCAGCGTGTTCGCGGACTTTGACCCCGACCGCGATGCGGTATGGATGGCCGAAGTCGCCGAAGAGAGCGAGCACGTGTGGTCGCACCAGGCCCGCATCGCGCTGTTCCTGTCGGCGATGCGCCACTTTCGCGACGCCTTGCGTGCGCGCGACTGGGCTGTTCACTACCGGTTACTCGATGCGCACCAGGAAACCACGCTGGGGACAGCGCTCGCCGCGGACCTCACCCGCTTTGCACCGCAGCGCGCGGTGCTGGTACAGCCGGGCGATTGGCGGGTGGAGCAGTCGCTGCGGACGGTGGTGGATGGTGCCGGCGTCGAATGGGCACAGCGCGTGGACACGCACTTCTACGTGGAGCCGCACGAGTTCGAGGCGTGGGCGAAGGGCCGCAAGGAACTGCGCATGGAGTACTTCTATCGCGGTCTGCGCAAGTCGCACGGCGTGCTGATGGAGGGCGAGCAGCCGCTTGGCGGGCAGTGGAACTTCGACGCGGACAATCGCGGAGCTTTCGATCGGCGCGGTCCGGGTTTGCTGCCCGCGCCGAGGCGGTTCATGCCCGACGCGACCACCCGTGAGGTGCTGGACCTGGTCGCGCAGCGATTCGGCAGCCACCCCGGCGCGTTGGCACAGTTCGACTGGCCGGTCACGGCGGAACAAGCGCAGGCAGCACTCGCGGACTTCATTCAACATCGCCTGCCGCTGTTCGGCGCCTACCAGGATGCGATGTGGACCGGTGAGCCGTATCTGTATCACGCGCGGATCTCGGCCGCGCTCAACCTGAAGCTGCTCGATCCACGCCGTGCGGTGGATGCAGCGGTGGCTGCCTATCGGGCCGGCAGCGCGCCGCTGGCCGCAGTCGAGGGCTTCGTGCGCCAGATCCTCGGCTGGCGCGAGTTCGTGCGTGGGCTGTACTGGCTGCGCATGCCGGAGTTCGCCGATGCCAATGCGCTGGCGGCAGATCAGCCCCTGCCGCAGTTCTACTGGAACGGCGAGACCGATATGCGCTGCCTGCGCGAGTCGATCGGCCAGACCCTCGCGCTGGGCTATGCCCACCATATCCAGCGCCTGATGGTGACCGGCCTGTTCGCGCTGCTGCTGGGCGTGCGCCCGCGCGAGGTGCACGCGTGGTACCTCGCGGTCTATGTCGACGCGGTGGAATGGGCAGAGCTGCCCAATGTGCTGGGCATGAGTCAATACGCCGACGGCGGTTACATGGTCAGCAAGCCGTACTGCGCATCGGGCAAGTACATCCAGCGGATGAGCAACTACTGCACTGGATGCCGCTTTCGACCGGAGTTGTCGACCGGTGCGGACGCGTGTCCGTTCACCACCCTGTACTGGGACTTTCTCGCCCGCCACCAGCAGCGATTCGCACGCCATCCGCGCACCGCGCTGCAGTGGAAAAACCTCGAGCGGATGGATCCTGAGCAGCTCGCGTCGATCCGTATCCAGGCACAGGTGCTGCGCGAACGGTTCGCTACGCCCTGAACGATCCGGGCCGGATTGCAGTGATTGACTGGACATCCGGCCAAGCGCGGAAGAAGCGCCTGGGTCGGAGTTCACATGCGCCCGACGCGCAGGTGCGCGATGCTACCTGGCCTGCATGGGAGTTCTTGCGATGGAAAAGACCTGTCTGATTACCGGCGCCAGCGGCGGCGTCGGCCGCGCGCTGGCGATCCAGTTGGCCGCCGATGGCTGGCGCCTTGCCGTGGTGTCACGTGATGCCGCGCGCTTGGACGGCGTGCCGGGCACCGCGATCATTGCCGATGTGTCGACCGCCGACGGCGCAGCTGCCGCCGTGTCCGCAGCCACCGCAGCGCTCGGGGCCGCACCTGCAGGATTGGCGCACTGCGCGGGCAACACCTTGATCGCGCCGCTGTCGCGCACCCGCGAGGCGCAGTACCGTGAGGTGATGGCGGCCAATCTCGATTCGGCGTTTTTTACCCTGCAGGCATGGCTGGGCGCAGTGGCTGCGAGCAAGCAGGAGGGTGCGGCCGTGCTGTTCTCCTCGGTGGTCGCCGCGATCGGGGTGGCCAACCATGCCGCAATCGCTGCGGCCAAAGGCGGCATCGAAGCACTGGTGCGATCGCTGGCGGCAGACTATTCCAGCGCCGGCATCCGCATCAATGCCCTCGCGCCCGGGCTGATGCGCTCGCCGATGACCGAGAAGATGGTGTCGAACGAGGCCGCCGCCAAGCAGATCGCCGCGCAGTATCCGCTCGGCCGGCATGGCGATGCGGCAGGTGATGGCGCGCAGGCGGCCGCGTTCCTGTTGTCGGATCGTGCCAGCTGGATCACCGGGCAGGTGCTCGGCGTCGATGGCGGATTCAGTGCGGTGCGGCCTTTGGTCAGGGCTGGCTGAAGCACACCGGTGAGCGCCGTCATCGTCTGGTTTCGCCGCGACCTGCGGCTGGACGACAATCCCGCGCTGCAGGCCGCGCTGCGCAGCGGACTGCCGGTGGTCTGCGTTTACGTGCACGCGCCGGACGAACAAGCGCCATGGGCGCCGGGGGCTGCGAGCCGCTGGTGGCTGCACCATTCGCTGGCGGCACTGGATGCCGATCTTCGCGCGCGCGGCAGCGGATTGCTGATCCGGCATGGACCGAGTCTGCAGGTGTTGCAGAGCCTGATCGCCCAAACCGGGGCCAGCGAGGTCGTGTGGAACCGGCTCTACGAACCGACGCTGGTGGCGCGCGACAAGCAGGTCAAGCAGCAGCTGCGTGCACACGGCATCGTGGCGGAAAGCTTCAACGCGCACCTGTTGTTCGAACCGTGGGAGATCGCCACCGGTGCCGGCGATCCGTACCGCGTGTTCACGCCGTTCTGGCGCAATGCGCGCGCGCGGCTGGACGTGGGTACTCCTCCTGCCGCGCCGAGTACTATCGACTCTCTCGCGCTCGCCGACAGCGTGCCGCTGACTACGCTTGCGCTGTTGCCGCGGATCGGTTGGGACGCAGGCTTCAGTGCGCACTGGATCCCCGGCGAGGCAGGTGCTGCGGAATTGCTGCAGGTGTTCATCGACGGCGCGCTGGATGCGTATGCCAGCGGTCGTGATCTGCCGGACCGCGCGGGCACCTCGCGGCTGTCGCCGCACCTGCATTTCGGGGAGATCTCGCCGCGCCGCATCGTGCATGCGCTCAGCGCGCGGGGGTTGCTCGCGCATGCCGAGCCGTATGTGCGCGAGCTCGGCTGGCGCGAGTTCGGTCACCACCTGCTGTATCACTTCCCGCACACCACGCTCGAGCCGCTCAATCCGCAGTTCGCGGAATTCCCGTGGGCAGATGATCGCCAAGGCGAGGGCGGCCTGCATGCCTGGCAGCAGGGGCGCACCGGCATCCCGATCGTCGACGCGGGCATGCGTGAGCTGTGGCACACCGGCTGGATGCACAATCGGGTGCGCATGATCGTGGCCTCGTTGCTGACCAAGAACCTGCGCCTGCACTGGCTGCACGGCGCACGCTGGTTCTGGGACACCCTGGTCGATGCCGACCTCGCGGCCAACACGCAAGGCTGGCAGTGGACCGCAGGCAGCGGCGCCGATGCTGCGCCGTACTTCCGGATCTTCAATCCGGTGACCCAGGGCGAACGCTTCGATCCCGAGGGACGCTACGTCAAACGCCATGTGCCCGAGCTGGCGCGGCTGCCGCCGAAGGCCATCCACCAGCCGTGGACCCTCAAGCCGGCCGAGCGCACGGCGCTGGGGCTCGATAACAGTGGTTACCCGGCACCGATCGTGGACCTTAAAACGAGCCGGGAAGCAGCGCTCGCGGCTTACCGGAAAATGCGCGGTCGCTGAGCCGATTCGCCCGCCCGGCGTCGATTTGCATTGACGTTGTGAAATTTCGCGTGCTACACCCGGATGACAGTCGAACATCGGGAGCGTCGCATGCCCATCCGACCGAGTCGCAAATCGCAGGAGCCGATGTCGAAGGTCGACACCGCCTGGCTGCGAATGGAAACGCCGACCAACCTGATGATGATCAGCGGCGTGATGATGCTCGATCGCCCACTGGACATCGCGCGCTTCAAGCGCATGCTGGCCGAGCGCTTCCTTGCCTATCGACGCTTCCGGCAGAAGGCGGTGACCACCACCGGCGGCGCCGTGTGGGAGACCGATCGCGATTTCGATCTGGATTGGCACGTGCGCATCACCGCGCTGCCCGGCGCTGCGGGCACGGTTGAGCTGCAGCATCTGGTCAGCCAGCTGGCGTCGACGCCGCTGGATCACTCAAAGCCCCTGTGGCAGTTCCATGTGGTCGAGAAGTACGGCCAAGGCAGTGCGCTGATCACGCGGATTCATCACTGCTATGCCGATGGTTTGGCGCTGGTACAGGTGGTGCTGTCGTTGACCGACTCCGAACGCAAGCGCGAGAAGGCCGCGCCACTGGCCAGCACCTGGCTGAACCAAGACCATGGCGGTGTGCTCGATCGCCTGCTGCAACCTGCGCGCGCGGGATTCGGCAAGGCCATGCATATCGGCGAGCGGATCATCGGCAAGGGGTTGGAACTGGTGTCCCAACCAGGCGCGGCAAGTCGGCTCGTCGACGAGGGCTCGGCCATCGCGCGCGAGTTCGCCGCCGCCCTGACCCTCGCCGACGATCCGCCGACCCGGTTCAAGGGACCGCTCGGTGTGACCAAGCGCGTCGCCTGGATGGAGCCGTTGGAGCTCGAAGAGGTCAAGTCGGTCGGACGTGGGCTCGGTTGCACCGTCAACGACGTGCTGATGGCCTCGGTGGCGGGCGCGTTGCGCAGCTATCTGCTCGACCTCGACGAGTCGGTCGATGGCCTGACCATCCGCGCGACGGTGCCGGTATCGCTGCGTCCGCTGGAGCATGCGAAGAAACTCGGCAACCACTTTGGCCTGGTATTTCTCGAGCTGCCGATCGGCGAGCCCAATCCGTTGCGGCGACTGGAGCGGGTCGCAGGCTGCATGCGCGAGATCAAACGCTCGCGACAGGCGGTGATGACTTTCGGTCTGTTGGCAGCCCTGGGGATGGGTCCGTCGTTGTTGCAGCGCCCGGCGCTGGAGCTGTTCAGCCGCAAGGCCACCGCGGTGGCTACCAACGTACCCGGACCGCCAGAGCCGCTGTACCTGGCCGGCTGCAAGATCACCGAGCAGATGTTCTGGGTGCCGCAGAGCGGCTCGATCGGGATGGGTATCAGCATCCTGTCGTACAACGGCAAGGTGTTCTTCGGCCTGATCGCCGACGCCAAGCTGGTGCCGGACCCCAATCAGATCATCCGTCGCTTCCGTCCGGAGTTCGACAAGCTGCTGCTGATCGCGTTGATGGAAGACTGGCAACAGCCGATCACCGCAGCCGATGCGGCAGCCACCTTGTTGCGCTTTGCCGGCGACGACGGCGCATCCGCGGCCGAAGGGCATATCGTGCACGCGGCTCCTGCACCGATTGCCAAGCCCCGACGCCTTCGCCGCAAGGTCGCAGGCGCGGTGCGCAAGTCGAATGCGGTGTCGAAGCCCGCGGCCGCAGCCGCAGTGGCAACCGCAAAACCGCGCGCTGCACGTCGCACCAAGGTGCCACAGGCGCCGCCGGTCGTCGCCGCGGGCGACAGCTTCGCCGGCGAGATCAAGCGTTTCCGACTCAGCCGCCGACCGGGCTGACGTAGTCCAGCGGCGCGCCGGGACCGACCGGCAACTCCAGCGCGTACCAGATGGAGAACAGCGTGGTCCAGCCGATCAGGAACACGATCGAGTACGGCAGCATGGTGGAGATCACGGTGCCCATGCCGGCCTTCGGCTCGTAACGCTGCATGAAGGCGATGATCAGCACGAAGTAGGTCATCATGGGCGAGATGATGTTGGTGCACGAATCGCCCACGCGGTAGGCCGCCTGGGTGGTTTCCGGCGAGATGCCCAGCAGCATGAACATCGGCACGAATACCGGCGCCATCAGCGCCCACTTGGCCGACGCCGAGCCCATCGCAAGATTGACGAAGGCGGTCAGCAGGATGAACTGCACCAGCAGCGGCAGTGGCCCTACGCCGGTCGCGGCGACCACCCGCGCGCCCTCCACGGCAAAGATCATTCCCAGATTGGTCCAGTTGAAGAACGCCACGAACTGCGCGGCGAAGAACACCAGCACGATGTAGCTGCCGAGCGTGGCCATCTGCTGGCTCATGCCCTTGATCACGTCGTTGTCGCTCTTGATGGTGCCAGCACCCACGCCATAGGCCACGCCAAGCACCAGGCCGGCCAGAAAGATCACCGCCACGATGCCGACCAGCAGCGGCGACTGCAGCACGCTGTCGCTGCCGACCACGCCGATCTTGCGCAGGAAACCGCTGTCGGGAACGATGCCGATAAGCGTCACGGTGGTCAGGATCAGCAGGGCATAACCGGCCCAACGCAGGCCACGGCGCTCGGAGTCGCTCAGTGGCTCGAGTTTGTCGTCGGCATCTACGCTGGCGGTGTCCGGCCAGCGCGGTGCGACGATCTTCTCGGTCACCCACCAGCCCATCAGGGTGACGAACGGGGTGGATGCCGCCATCAGGTAGTAGTTGGCGGCAGGGCTCACCACGTACGCGGGATCGATCAATCGCGCGGCTTCCTGGCTCAGGCCCGCCAGCAGCGGATCGATGGTGCCCAGCAACAGGTTGGCGCTGTAGCCGCCCGACACGCCGGCGAAGGCCGCAGCCATGCCGAGGATCGGATGCCGACCGGCGGCCTTGAACAGCACGCCGGCGAGTGGCACCAGCAGCACATAGCCGATCTCGCTGGCCATGTTGCTCATCACGCCTGCGAACACGGTCACCGGGGTCAGCAAGCTGCGTGGGGTGATGAACAGCAGTTTGCGCAACGCGGCCTGCATCAGGCCCGAGTGCTCGGCAATGCCGATGCCGATCAGCGCCACCAGCACGGTGCCCAGCGGTGCGAAGCCGACGAAGTTGGCCACCAGCCCGGTCATGATGCGATGCAGGCCGGCGAGAGTCAGTAGATTTACCGGCTCGACCAGGGTGCCGTTGGACGGATGGGTGACCGACAGGTCGGCCCAGTCGGCCAGTGCCGAGGCGACGACCACCAGAACCGCCATCGAGGCGAACAAGGTGGCCGGATGCGGTAGCGCGTTGCCGGCGCGCTCGATGATGGCAAGAAACTTTTCGACTGCGGTCTTGCGTGGCGCGTCGGTGCTGCTGGTCATCCGCTGTGGCGATCGAGTGGGCAAGCGCCGGATGGTAGCCGACCCGTCGCTGCGCGTGAACGCTGCCGGAAAATGCCGCCGCTGAGCATGCCGCCTACTCGATCTGCGCCTTCGCCGCCGACGCATCGAGCGCCTGCATGGCCTCGATCGGCTTGAGCTTGCCGGCTTTGGCGTACGCGATCGCCGCATCGTCCTCGCGCTTGTCGCCGTACAGCAGCAGCAGGACGTTGCCGGTCTCCAGCCACACCACCGGCACATCGGCGGCGAGTTTCTGCGCGGTCTTCAGATGCTCCTCGGCAGTCGCTGCCTTCGCGCCATAGGTGAGGCTGGCGATCATGCTGCCGACCTTGGCCACGATCTCGGCGTGATAGGTCGCGAGGGCCAAGTGCGCCTCGGCATGCTTTGGCGCGAGTTTGAGCGTGATATCGAGACTCTCCTTGACCTTGCCGGCCAGCCCGCCCGAGAGCGCCTTGGCGATCGAGATCAACTGGCTGTAGCGGCCGAGTGCGAAGGCGCGAAAATAGTTGGTGTTGACCTGATTCGGCAGCGACTTCAATGCGTCGTCTGCGCGCTCGGAAACCAGCTCGAAGCGCTTGAGCTTTTCCTTTGGATCGTCGATCAGATAGGTCGCATGGATGCCCATTGCCTTGCAGGCGACCACCGCACCGAGCGGGCCCAATGCATCGCCGGCCGCATGGGCGAGCTCGAATTCACCGGCGTGGTAGGCGCGCCATGCATCCGCCAGTGCGTCGGCCGTGCGCGCGGTGTCTGCGGCTTTGCCGAGTTTGGGATTGGCGTTGAGCAGCGCGCTGATCCGCGCGGCGTCGGGATAAGGCTCCTGATCGCCTGCGTGCAGCTTGTCCCAGGCTTTCGCCAGCTTCGGTCCGCTGTAGTCGAATGCCTTGTTGGGGTACGGAAACGCTGCCCACTTGAGCTTGGCCATGCATGGTTCTCCGGATCGATGCGGCAAGCATTGTGCAGGCGCGGGCTGCGTGCAAGGCCGCAAGGCGACACAAACGCATTGCTGCAGTTGCGACGGTGGCGATGCCGCATGTTGCGTTGCAATAGAAATCCGAGCCACGCAGGTGCCGGGCGAACGCTGCCGAATCAAACTTGCAGCGTAGTGTGATTGTTCTATGCCAACAGCCCACACTCAATCTCGATGCCGCATGGCAGCATTCTGGAATCCCGGTCACGGCAGACCCAACCCACGAGGAGATCGACATGGTGAGGAAGACGAACAGCAACAAGCGCGCCGCTGGCGTGAACGATGCAGCGGACGCTGCGCGCACCCTGTGGCTGGCAAGCCTGGGCGCGGTGAGCCTGGCGCAGAAGAAGGGCGGCAAGCTGCTCGAGACATTGGTTGCCGAAGGCGAGGATTTCCGCCTGCGCACCAACAAGCTCGCCACGTCGGTGGTCGCGGATCTGCGTCGGGCAGCCGACGATGCACAGACCCAGGTCAAGGATGCCATCGCGCCGATCCGCGCGCAGGCGATGCGTACCGTGCGTCAGGTCGAGGCCGGCGTGAACGAGCGCATCGGCGATGTGCTGGGCAAGCTGGGCGTAAGCGGCAAGGCCAAGGTACCGCGCAAGCGTGCTGCCAAGGCAGCGGTCCGCGGTCGCAAGCCGGCTGCGCGTCGTCGCGCCGCCTGATCGCGGCGTTGCAGCATGAGCCCCGGTGCGGCAGCGCGCCGGGGCTTTTTTTTGCCCGTCCCGGTGCCGCGGGTCAGCCCTTGATGTAGGCCTGCGCCAGCGTATTCAGGTGCACCCGCTCGGCATCGCGCAGGAACGGCGCGATCAGCATCATCACCTGGTGGATGCCCAGCGTGAGGTCTTCCGAGCTGCGCTCGGAGTTGCCGCCGCGCACTGCGTTGAAGTTCATCCAGAACGTGGTCACCAGCAGGATGTTCTGCGCGGTGGCGTCGATTTCGTTGCGGGTTGCGCGCAGGATCTCGGCCTTGGCCAAGCCCTGCAATACCGCCGTCGCGCTGTCGCCGGCGCGACGCAGGATGCGCGCGAAGTGCATGCGCAGCTTGCGGTTGCGACTGGTCAGGTCGACCAGGTCGCGGTAGATGAAGCGGAACTGCCACATGGTCTCGAAGATCAGGTGCAGCTGCAGCCAGATGTCTTCCAGTGTGGGCAGCCGCTCGTCGGGGGTGAGCAGGGCGTTGTCCATGCCCGCCTCGTAGCGCGCGAACAGGTGCTCGACGATGTCGTCCTTGTTGCGGAAGTGGTAGTACAGATTGCCCGGGCTGATTTCCAGCTCGTCGGCGATGTGGTTGGTGGTGACATTGGGTTCGCCACGTTCGTTGAACATCGCGAGGCTGACGTCGAGGATGCGGTCGCGGGTCTTGCTGGCCGCGGCAGCCGGGCGGGCGGGGCGCGTACTCACCCGGCGAGCTTGTCGACCAGCGCGATGTATTTCTTGATTGCGTCGTCGCTGGAAGTGCCCTTGAGCTTGGTCCAGGCGTCGTATTTGGCGCCGCCGACAAAATCGAAGAAACCCGGTCGGTTGCCGCTGACATCGCCATCGGTGGCCTGCTTGTAGAGCGAATACAGACGCAGCATGGTGTCGTCGTCGGGCTTTTTGTTCAGCAACTTCACGCGCGCTGCGGCCGCTTCGAACTGCGCACCGGGATCGCCACCCGATTTGGGTGCTGCGGCTGTGGGTGCAGCGGTTCTGGCTGCAGCCTTGGCTGCGGGTTTGGCTTTGTCGGCGGTTTTTTTGGCGGCCATGGCTGCACTCCGGGAAGGGACGCGGTGACCGGGCTTGTAGCACGCGCTTTCAAACAGGGTCAACGCGGTTGCCGGACTGCGCGCTGCCTTCGCCCGGCAGGTTGGGCACGACCGGGCCGTGTCGCCGGGCTTGGAACGCCGCGGGTACGGGGCTATCGTAGTGCCCGACTCGCGTCCGCCTCGACGGCCGTGCCAACATCGGCCTTGCCGGCCAGTCACCGCGCCTGGCGCCTGGGGAGGACGCATGAGCTATTTCGTTACTGGTGGTACGGGTTTCATCGGGCGGCATCTGATCGAGCGGCTGCTCAAGCGCCCGGGCAAGATCTTCGTGCTGGTGCGTCGCGGGTCGCAAGACAAGTTCGACGCTTTGGTCGAAAAACTCGCCCCGCCGAAGGGCCGTCTGGTCGCGGTGTATGGCGACCTGACCAAGGCACGGCTCGGCGTGGGTCCGGCAGCGCTCAAGCAGATATCGGGCAAGGTCCGCCACTTCTTCCATCTGGCCGCGATCTACGATCTGACCGCCGACGAGGAAAGCCAGGTCAAGACCAACGTCGACGGAACCCGCCATGCGGTACAGCTGGCGACCACGATCAAGGCCGGCTGTTTCCACCACGTCAGCTCGATCGCCGCTGCCGGCATGTACCCGGGGGTGTTCAAGGAGGACATGTTCGAGGAGGCCGAGGGGCTGGACGATCCGTACTTCCGCACCAAGCACGATTCCGAAGGACTGGTGCGCCGCGAGTGCACGCGACCGTTCCGCATCTATCGGCCGGGCATCGTGGTCGGCTCGTCGAAGACCGGCGAGATCGACAAGGTCGATGGGCCGTACTACTTCTTCACCCTGATCAAGCGACTGCGCGCGCTGCTGCCGCAATGGGTGCCGACGATCGGCATCGAGGGCGCCCGGCTCAATGTCGTGCCGGTCGACTGGCTGGTCGATGCGATGGATCACATCGCGCACAAACCCGACCTCGACGGCCACTGCTTCCATCTGACCGACCCGAATCCGCTCAGGATGGGCGAGTTGCTCAACCACTTCTGCAAGGCGGCCAACGCGCCGCAGATGACGATGCGCGTCGATGCGCGCATGTTCGGCTTCATCCCGCCGATCGTGCGCAACGCGATCACTGGACTGCCGCCGGTCAAGCGCTTCAGCAACTCGGTGTTGCGCGATCTGGGCATACCGCGCCAGGTGCTCAAGTACATCAGCTATCCGACCCGCTTCGACAGTCGCGAGACCGAGCGGGCGCTCCGCGGCTCGAAGATCAAGCTGCCGCGGATCGAAGATTACGCATGGCGGCTGTGGGACTACTGGGAGCGGCACCTGGACCCGGATCTGTTCATCGACCGCTCGCTGGCGGGCAAGGTGCAGGGCAAGGTGGTGCTGATCACCGGCGGCTCCTCGGGCATCGGCAAGGCCGCGGCGCTGAAGATCGCGGCGGCTGGTGCACGCACCATCATCGTCGCGCGCAGCAAGGACGAGCTGGACGCGACGCGCACCGAGATCGAGAAGGCCGGCGGCGTATGCTTTGCGTACCAGAGCGACCTGACCGACCTTGGTGCCTGCGACGACCTGGTCAAGCAGGTGCTGGCCGATCACGAGCGCATCGATATCCTGATCAACAACGCGGGTCGCTCGATCCGCCGCTCGGTGGCGCTCAGCTACGACCGCTTCCACGATTTCGAGCGCACCATGCAGCTGAACTACTTCGGATCGCTGCGCCTGATCATGGGTTTCCTGCCGGCGATGACCGCGCAGCGGCGAGGGCAGGTGATCAACATCTCCTCGATCGGCGTGCTGGCGAACTCGCCACGATTCTCGGCTTACGTGGCTTCGAAGGCCGCTCTCGATGCTTTCTCGCGCTGTGCGCAGGCCGAGTTCTCGGACCAGAACATCGCCTTCACCACGGTCAACATGCCGCTGGTGCGCACCGCGATGATCGGGCCGACCAAGATCTACGACAACGTGCCGGTATTGACCCCGGACGAGGCCGCGGACCTGATCGTGGAGGCCATCATCACGCGCGGCAGTCGGGTAGCGACGCGATTGGGCATCTTCGCGGCAACGCTCAACGCGGTGGCGCCCAAGGCCTACGAGCTGGTGATGAACACCGCGTTCAATTTGTTCCCCGATTCGGCAGCGGCCAAGGGCATGAAGGGGCGCGACGAGCCTGCGTCGAACGAGCAGATCGCGTTCGCATCGGTGATGCGCGGGGTGCACTGGTAGGCCACGGTTCGCAGCCATCGTGGGTGTCGCGACCCCGCCGTTGCCGCGCGATTTGCGGCACTGCTGTTTCGGCAGCGCCTCTCGAGGTGCTGCGGGCAACAAGCCCGCCAGCCGGCCGTAGGGGAGGGTCCGGCAATCGTGTTGGCTGACGGGCCTGCCGGTCGCGGGGCGCGCGCGTGTGGCGCGCCCCGTGTGTTCTCAGTTGCCGGACTTTGCCTTGGCTTTGCTCGCGCGCTTGGCCGCTTTCTTGACTGCAGGCTTGGCCTTGGTTGCACGCTTGGCGCTCGGAGCGGCCGCACCCGCACTGAGCTTGCGCACCGAACGGTTGAGCTCTTCCACGCGATCCAGCAGCGCCTGCATCTCGTCGCGACCAGGCACCCCGAGCTTGCCGAGTGCGCGCGATACCCGGTCTTCGAATACCTTCTCCAGCCGATCCCAGGTATCGGTCGCACGTTCCTTGACCTGCGCCACGGTGCTTTCGACCGCATCGCGCGCCACGTCGACCTTGCCGGTGGCAAAACGACGCGTCTTCTGTTCGAGGGTAGAGCCCTCGCGGATCAAGCCTTCGAACAATTTGCCGCCTTCTTCCTGCGCGCGCCCGAATGCACCCAAACCCGCCATCCAGACCTGTTGCGCGGAGTCGATCAAGGTCTTGGCCCTGTCGCCGCCGAGCGGGGACGCAGGCTTGTTCTTCAACTTCGGTTTGCTGCTGCTCATGACTGTTCCCTCCGGGGATTCTGGCCACGGCGCCTACCGTCGTAGCCTTGTCAGTATCGGCACCGCAGGTAGAGCGAAAACACTACCGCGGCAGCTTGCGTTGACCTGTTCCAGGCGGTTTGCGGCGCTTGCCGCGCGCCGGCGCGATCGCTGCTTGCAGATCGTCGAGCACACGATTCAATCTTGCGGTGGGGCGGGTCAGCTGGCCCTGGCGCGGCGCCAGACCGCCGATCAGCGTGCGGCTGCGGTCGTTGAGCACCTCGTCGCGCAGGCGGATGCCGTTGCGGTTCAGGATCGGTTCGATCTGCGCGCGGCGCGTGCGCAAATCATCGAGAGTCGCCTGGTAGGCGTGTTCGGTCAGGCTGCGGCGACTGTCGTAGCTGAAGATGTTGGTGAAGAACATCTCCGCGTCGTCGGAATTCGGTTCGAACAGCACCAGGTCGGTCTGCGCGTATTGGGTCTGGTACTTCTCGAGCCCGACCTGCATGCGCGACTTCAGCAAGGTGCGAAAGGTTTGCGAGAGCACGCTCGGCAGTCCGTAGTCGACCAGCCTGCGTGGCCGCTTGCGGCCGCTGGTCTGCGCCAGGCTGGCGTCGAAGGGCACCAGCGGGTTGAGGCCCAACACCAGGTCCACGTCCTCGTCCATCGCCACCGATGCGTGCAAGGTGCGACGCAGTGCGCCGTCGACGTAGTGGCGACCGTCGATCTCGACCGGCGGGTACAGGCCCGGCAAGGCCGCGCTGGCCTGCACCGCCCGCGAGATCGGCACGTGATCGTGGCCTTTGCTGCCAAAGCGCATGGTCGCCCCGGTATCGAGATCGACCGCGATGACATACAGCCGGCGCGGCAGCTGGCGGAAATCGTTGCTGCGCCCATGGGCCTCGAACACCTGGCGCAGAAAGCGCTCGACCGCGCGATTGTCGAACAGTCCGTTCGGGATCAGCGCGCCGAAGCGACCCAGCAGATCGCTCCAGTTGGCGTCGAACGGCCGGCTGGCGATGGCGCCGAGCCATTCCATCAGTGCGCGCGGAATCGCCGCGGCACAGCGCGCATATTCGCGGAATGCCGGACGCAGGAAAGTCTCGGGTCGGAACAACACCGGGCGCGACTGACCGGTGATGAAGATGCGGCACATCTCCTCGGTGCTCAGGCCGTTGGCAAGGCCTGCGGCGAGGAACGAACCGGAACTGACGCCGACGTAAACGTCCAGGCGGGTCAGGTCCAGACCATCGAGCGCCTCGTCGAGTGCGCGCAGGGTGCCCAACTCGTACATGCCGCCGATCGGACCGCCGCCGGCGATCGCCAGACCGATGCGATTGCGGGGTTTGCGCCGTTGCGGGCGACTGGCCTGTTGGATCACGAGCATGGGGACTGGATTCCGGGGGCGCGCCGCGCCGCAGTCGATCATTCTATCCGGCGCGCGACAACCGACCAATGTGTCCGGCCTCCTACCTTGGTCGGTGCAATCGCGCCGCGTGGGGCGATAGGATGGGCGATGGATCGAGCCAAACCTCCTCGGCAGGCGCCGCCGTGAGCCGCAACGTCACCGTGGAGCGCCTGCAGGCCGTGGCCGACAACCTGCGCGCGGCACGCGACCCGATCGCGGACCCCACCAACGAGTCGCCGACCCTGCGCCGGGTGCGCGCATGGCAGGCCGCGCGGCTTGCGATCACCTTCGCGGACTTGCGCGATTCAGCGCAGTATCGGCAGGCGGCTGAGTTTTTCCTGACCGACCTGTACGGCGAGCAGGATGTCAGTTGGCGCGATCGCGACCTCGCGCGCATGATGCCGACCCTGGTGCGCTGGCTGCCGGAGGCGATGCTGGGCACGGTGTGCGATGCGCTGGAACTTGACCTGCTGAGCCATCGGCTGGACCTGCACCTTGCGCGCGCGCTGCAGGGCAAATCCAGTCGTGCACCGGCGATCGATATCGCCGCGTATGCGGCGGCCTACCGTACTTCCTGCACCGCCGATGAGCGCGCGCAGCAGATCGACCTGCTGATGCGGGTCGGTCGCGAGCTGGAGCACGTGGTGCGGGTGCCGCTGGTCTATGGCGTGCTGCGGATCGCGCGCGGTCCGGCCAGCCGCGCGGGGCTGGGCAACCTGCAGACTTTTCTCGAACGGGGTTTCGCTGCGTTCCGCGCGATGGGCAAGGCCGACGAGTTCCTGCGCATCATCGGAAGCCGCGAGCGCCTGGCCTCGCGCAAACTGTTTGCCGCCGATCCTGCCCCGTTCGGCGCCGGCTTCGATGAGCCGCAGCCTGCGGCCTGAACAGTGCCGGCTCAGCCGAACTCGCGGTCGAGCACCTTGTTGATTTCCGATTCCACCGCGCCCTGGATGGCGAACAGCAGGAAGCTCAGGTGCGCCTTGACGTGTACCTTGCCTTCAGCGACCGCAATGCTGCCGTGCACGCCGGTACGTGCGAACTCGAGGGTGTTGCCCTTCCAGCCGTACTCGACATCGAACTTCTCGGCGATCTTGCGTGCAACCGTCTCCACCGATTTGCGCGCCTCGGGAATGGTCTTGGCATGCTTGCGGACGATGTCGATGGTTGCCATGCGAAGCATCCAGCCTGGTTGCTGTGGGGTCGGGGCGCGTTAGGATGATGCCATGCAGTGGGACGGAGGGCACGCATGCGCCAGCGTTGGATGATCGTGTTCGTGTTGCAATGCGCAGCCGGAGCGGCATGTGCGGCCACGCTGGAGGGCCAACTCGTGCTGTACGCGGATGGTCGGCCGTTGCGTGCCGAGGAGGCGAGCGAGGCGGTGATCTATTTCCGCCCGCGCCAGCCCGTAGCGCTGGCCGCGCCAGGCGAGCCGGCGCTGATGCTGACCCGCCGCAAGCAGTTCCAGCCGCGACTGCTGCCGATCGTGGCTGGCGGCACGGTGCGTTTTCCCAACGAGGACCCGATCCTGCACAATGTGTTCTCGACCTCGCCCGACAACGCCTTCGACGCCGGGCTTTATGGCACCGGGCTCGGGGTCGTGCACACGTTTGCCAGTCCCGGACTGGTCAAGGTCTACTGCAACGTGCACCACTCGATGTTCGGCTTCATCCTGGTGCTCGACACGCCGCACTTCACCCGCGCCGATGCCGCGGGAGCGTTCCGGCTCATCTCGGTTCCAGCGGGCGAGGGCGACCTGGTGGTGTTTCACGACCGTGCCCAGCCGTGGCGACGCCGGATTGATCCTGCATCCAGCGGCCCGCTGCAAATCCGGGTCGATCTGAACAAGCGCCGCGTGCCGCCGCACAGGAACAAGTTCGGTCGCCCTTACGGAGGCACTCCCAATGAACGTGGCTACTGAGCCCGCTGGCGGTTTCCGGCTGTCGCTGGCGACATCGGTATTCCTGCTGTTTGCAATCCTGCTCGGGCTTGCGCTGGGGGCCGCCATCTGGGTCACCTGGCAGCGTGGCGACCGGATTGCCGCGCAGGCGGTGCAGGACAAGCTCGACGTATCGGCGGCAGTGCAGGCCGAGCTGACCGAGCGCCGACTCGAAGAGGTGCAGCTGAAGGTCCAGCTGATCGCCGCCGATCCCAGCTTCGTCAAATACGTCAACGACTCGCTCGGCGGTGGACTGGGGCTGGGCACCGACAGCGGGCTTGATATCGCCTCGATCAACGATTTGTTACGCGAACGCCAGTCTGCGGTCGGCTTCGACCTGGGACTGGTGACCGATGCCGAGGGCAATGTGCTGGCGCGAACCGACCAGCTCGAGGCCTTCGACCAGAACATGGCCGATGATGCGTTCCTGGCCTCGGCACTGGCCGGGCCCAGTCCGATCAGCGGGTTCTGGCGCGAAGGCGCGATGCTGTACCAGGCTGCTGCGTGGCCGCTAGATCTGGATGGCGATCTGGTCGGCTTCATGCTGGTCGCGCTGCGCGTCGACGATGCGCTATCGGTGCGCGTCGGCAAGGCCAGCGGTGCCGATATTGCGTTCCTGCTGCCGATCGATCAGCGCATCGCGGTGATCGGCACCTCGCTGGACCCCACGCTGCGCGTAGCCCTGGATGCAGCTATCGCTGTCGACGCCGGCGGCATGGCAGCGGCGATCAAGGCCGGTACGCGCAGCGAGCGGATGGCGTTGGAACTCGACGGGCAGTCGTGGATCGGCCAGCTCGCGCCGGTCGACAGCGCCGGCGGCGGCGCGTTGGGTGCCACCCTGCGATTGTCATCGGCGGACCGCGCGGCGGCGGGTTATCGCGAGATCCTCAATCTGCTGGCGCTCGCCGGTGGCGTGGTGCTGTTGATTGCGCTGCCCCTGTCGTTCCTGCTCGCCAAGACCACTTTGCGTCCGCTGGCGACGATGGCGAGCGCTGCCAAGGAAGCGGCTGCCGGCAACTACCAGACGCGGATCGGGATTCGCGGTCGGGATGCCCTCGCGCAGCTGTCGCAGGCCTTCGACTCGCTGCTGTCGGATCTGCGTGAGAAGAGCGACATCGAGGGTTATGTGACCAACCTGTCGCGCTTCCTGCCCGATCCCGGCAGCGAGGCAGCACCGGGACAGACCTTCGTGACGCGCGATCTGGCCGAGCGTGCGCAGATGGCCGATCCTGCTCGGCAGGGCGCGGCATTGCTGCTGGGTCTGGATTTGCGCGGTCTGGCCCGCGCGGGCGCCGACGGCGCGGCCCCGGCGGTGGCGCTGGCCGAACAGCGCGTCGCAGGATTGCTGGCAGCGGCAACCGCACAGCACGGGAGGCTGGTCAGCGGCTCCGGCGCGCGCCTGGTGTTCGCCTTCGATACGACCGATCGCCTCGCGCGGGCGCTTGCAGTGGCGCGTGAGGCCATCGATCTGGACCATGCAACCGCTGCGGGCCTGCTGGAGGGCGTGCTCGTCGAGGGTGCGGTGCGTGTTCCCGGCGGTAGCCTGAAGATCGGCATGGGCACGGTATGCCATCAGCTGGATCGGCTGCTGGTAGAGGCCGCTGCCGGCAAGGTGCTGTTGCCCAAGGGCCTCGGCGAATCCGCGCGCGGTTTGCTCGCTGGCGAAGCGCTGCCGGTGCAGGCGGGGCTGGCCAGCGGGAAGTCGTTCTATGCGCTCGACGCGCAGGCGCTGGCACGACTGGTCGCGCCTTTGCCGCTGCAAACCGGCGGCGGCGACAGCCTGCGCACGGTCGAGCAACCGCTCGCTGCCAACGCACCCACGCCCTCGCGGGCGTCGCGGCAGGCCCCGCTGTTGCCAGGCATGCGCTTCGGCGGTCGCTACGACATCCTCGGCGTGCTCGGCGAGGGCGGCATGGGCGTCGTCTACAAGGCCCGCGACCTCGAACTGGACGATGTGGTCGCGCTGAAGATGCTCAAACCCGCCGCGCTGGGCGACAGCGAGCATCTGGATCGGCTCAAGAGCGAGATCCGGCTTGCCCGCAAGATCACCCATCCGAACGTGCTGCGCACCTTCGACTTCGGTGATGTCGATGGCCGGCCGTACATCTCGATGGAATACGTGCGCGGCATGACGCTGCGCTACCTGATCAAGCAGACCGGCCGGATTCCGTACTCGGCGGCGCTGCGCATCGCGCGTCAGTTGAGTGCCGGGCTGGCGGCAGCGCACCAGGTCGGTGTCCTGCATCGCGACATCAAACCGGAGAACCTGATCCTGGAGTCCAGCGGCAACGCCAAGCTGATGGACTTCGGGATCGCACGGCCGCTGCACCGCTCGGAGCCTGGCCACACCCAGCCGGGCATGTTCGTCGGCACTCCGGCCTATTCCTCGCCCGAGCAGCTGTCCGGTGGCGAGGTCGATGCACGCAGCGATGTCTACGCCAGCGGCGTGCTGATGTGCGAGATGTTCTGCGGCAAGGTTCCGTTCCAGGGCGCATCCACGATGGAGATCTACTTAGCGCAGATGCAACGCGAGCCGATCAAGCCCTCGGCGTGGTGGCCGGAAGTTCCGCCAGCGCTGGAGGCCCTGATCCTGCGCTGCATCGAACGTGAACCGGCTGCCCGCATCCAGTCGGCCATCGCTCTGGGTGCTGGCCTGGCGGGCTTGCGCGCCTGAATCCAGTCTGGCGCAGGGCGCGTCCCGGTTGACACAGTTTAATCAACAGGTTACATAGGCTTATTGAAGCGGATTCTATCGTCGATCCGCGGGGTGGGCCGATGCGTTTCCTGATTGTCCATTGGGGTTGTGGGCTTGCACTTGCGCTGGCGGCGGCGTGCTCGCCGCCAGCGTCCGCGCAAGCCGACGATCCACTGGCGTTCGATCCCGATGCCGACAGCGGCCCTGCGCTGAGCTGGTTTTCGGATCTGCTGCTGCGCGGCGACTATGCGCGCGACCTGCCAATGAACCTGCCCGATGAGCAGCGTGCCCTGGCGCGCCTGCGTGCGGGCCTGCGCTGGCTGCCCGACGATGCGTGGGAGTTTGGTGCGGCAATCGAAGCCTCGCGCGGCTCGGACAGCGCCCAGGTGGTGCGCCTCGCGCACGACAACCAGCGCATCAACGATCTTGGTGTCGACCTGCTGTACGCACGCTGGCGCGGTGGCGAGCACACCGAGCTGATCCTCGGCAAGCATCCGTTGCCGTTGGAATTGACGCCGATGGTCTGGGACGACGAGCTGCGCCCGGTGGGCGTGTCGATCGAACATGCAATCCCGACCGGCGATTTCGATCGCATCGTGCTCACCGGCGGCGCCTGGCTGGGCGACCACCTTTACGGCGACACCTCGCGGATCGTTGCCGCGCAGGCCGGGTGGCGTTTGCGCGAGGGTGCATCTACCAGCGGCGGGATCCTGCTCTCGCTGATCGACTTCGACGACCTCGAACGAATTACCCGCACCAGACTGTCGCGCACCAATCGGCGGGTTGGCGACACGCTGATCAGCGACTACCGCCTGGTGGACCTGCAACTGGCCTTCGATACCCAGCTCGCCGGGCAGCCGCTGCGTTCGCGGATAAACCTGGTCCGCAACGTCGGTGCCGACGATCAGCGCGACGCCGCGCGCGGCAGCGTGGTGTGGGGCGATGCGCGGGTCGCGCAAACCTGGGAACTGGGCCTGGCCTATCAGCGCGTGCAGCGCGATGCGGTGATGGCCGCGTTCAACTCGGAGGATTGGTGGTTCCACAGCGCGATGCGCGGCGCGATGCCGTGGGTGGGCTATGGTTTCGACGACACTTGGCGCGTCCAGCTCGCATTGTTCCTGGAGCGTGCCGATGGCCGTAGCGTCGACACCGAACGCGCATTGCTCGACGTGCGCGCGCGATGGTGATCCAGCGCCGGCAGGCGATCTGGATATGTTAGAGTCTGATCGGCCATGCATTGGGCGAGGACAGCAGTGCGCCTGAGCTTTCCGAGGGGTGAACATGCCGATGTGATCGTGCCCGCGGGGGAGGTCACGATCGGGGCGGCCGCCGACAACGGCGTGGTGGTTGCCAGCGCCGGCGTGCAGGATCATCACGCGAGCATCGTGACCGATCCGCGCGGCTTTACGCTGTTCGTGCGCAACGCCGCACGCACCCATGTCAATGCGCGCCCGGTGCGAGAGAAGGCGATTCTCCGTCTGGGCGATGTCGTCAGCGTCGATTCGGTGAACATGATCCTCAAGCCCGATCACGACGCGGCCATCGAGACCGCGCCGCCAGGCAACAGTGTCGGAGAAGCAGCCGTGGCCGCCAACGAAGCCCCCTCGGATACGCGCTATCGGGTTTCGCCACCGCGTGCCGTGCTGCGCGCGGTCTCCGGTCCGTACTTCGGCAAAGTCATCCCGATCCACGGACGCATCGAAATCGGTCGCGGCAGCGAATGCGGGCTGGTGCTCGACGAGCCGGAGATGTCGCGTCGGCACGCGATGATCGAGGTGACCGCCAGCGAGATTTTCCTGCGCGACCTCGGCTCGGCCAACGGCACCTATGTCAATGGTGTACAGGTCCGCGATGCGATCCTGTACCCCGGCGACCAGATCGCGTTCGATCGCAACCGGTTTCTGATCGAAGCGCCTGGCATGCCGGTGCGTCGCAATGAGCCGCGTACCCCGGTACAGACGCCAGCGGTCGAGCAACGACCGCGCCCGGAGGTGACGCAGACCATGCGCGCGGTTCGCGCCGACTACGCGCCGGAATCGAGCGCACCCGCGGCTGCCGGCGACGCGTCTGCCGCCGGCTGGAATCCGTGGGCGCTGATCGCGGCGGCCGCGCTGATCGCGGCAGCCATCGGCCTGCTCATATTCGGCTTCCGCTGAGCGGCCCGACCTGCCGGCGCAGGATTCGCGCACGCGATTCCCGACGCACCGACTCGGGTCGGTCCTGCGGTCCCGCGGCTGCGCCGCGCGAGCGAGACTTGTTCGTGTTGGGGTCAGCGTTGGGAGCGCATCGTTCGATTCCATGCTGCGTTGCCGCATGTTAGTGTCGGGGGCTACTTTTCCAGGAGGTGCCCCGTGTCGCGTGCCTACAACTTCAGCCCTGGTCCTGCCGCACTTCCCGAAGCCGTCCTGCGCCAGGCGCGGGAGGAAATGCTGGAATGGGGCAAGACCCGATCCTCGGTGATGGAGGTCAGCCATCGAGGCAAGGAGTTCATGGCGCTGGCGGAGTCCTCCGAACGCGACCTGCGCGAATTGCTGGCGGTGCCGGCCAACTACAAGGTCCTGTTCGTGCAGGGCGGGGCGACGGCGCATTTCGCGTTGCTGCCGATGAACTTCGCGCGCGGCAGCAGTGCCGACTACGTTGTCACCGGATCGTGGGGCGAAAAGGCGGTCAAGGAGGCCAAGCCCTCGTGCGGCGTGCGAATCGCCGCCAGCAGCGAAGCCGATCGCTACTTCCGCATTCCCGCGCGCGCGACGTGGGATCTGGATCCGCAGGCGGCCTATGTGCACATCACGCCGAACGAAACCATCGGCGGGGTCGAATTCGCCGATGCTCCGGATGTCGGCGGGGTTCCCCTGTTCGCCGACATGTCGTCGAACATCCTCTCGCAGCCGATCGACGTGTCTCGCTACGGGGTGATCTACGCCGGTGCGCAAAAGAACATCGGCGCCGCGGGACTGGTGTTGCTGATCGTGCGCGAGGATCTGCTGGAGCGCTGCCCGAAGGATCTGCCGCAGATCCTGAACTATGCCGCGCATGCCAAGGAAGGATCGCTGCTCAACACGCCCAACACCTTCGGCTGGTATCTCGCCGCACTGGTGTTCCAGTGGCTCAAGCGCGAGGGCGGCATGGCGGCCATCGGCGCTGCCAATGCGGCCAAGGCCAAGTTTCTGTACGACTACATCGATGGCTCGGGCTTTTACAGCAACCCGATCGACCCGCCGGCGCGCTCGCGCATGAACGTGCCTTTCGTGCTGCGCGACGAGGCGCTCGACGCACCCTTCCTGAAGGAAGCCGAAGCCGCCGGACTGCTGTCGCTCAAGGGCCATCGTTCGGTCGGTGGCATGCGCGCGTCGATCTACAACGCGATGCCGCTGGCTGGCGTGCATGCGCTGGTCGACCTGATGAAGGATTTCGCAAAGCGGAATGGGTGAGCGGGGGTTTGTCGGCCTGCCATGAAAGGCAGGCCGACCCCGCGAACGCCCGGCATGGATGCCGGGCCGGGGTTGCGCACCATGGACGGTTGCTTGCCCCACCACGGCACTGTCGGCCTGCCATGAAAGGCAGGCCGACCCCGCGAACGCCCGGCATGGATGCCGGGCCGGGGTTGCGCACCATGGACGGTTGCTTGCCCCACCACGGCACTGTCGGCCTGCCATGAAAGGCAGGCCGACCCCGCGAACGCCCGGCATGGATGCCGGGCCGGGGTTGCGCACCATGGACGGTTGCTTGCCCCACCACCGCTCTGGCCTTCCGCCTTAAACCAGCATCACCATTTCCCCCGAGCCCCCCATGTACAAAATCAAAACCCTCAACAACATCTCCAACACCGGGCTCAACCGCCTGCCGCATGGCGTGTACACGATCGCCAACGACATCGCCGAACCCGATGCGATCCTGCTGCGCTCGGCCGACATGCACAAATTGGAGGTGTCCGCGTCGCTCAAGGCGATCGGTCGTGCCGGTGCCGGCACCAACAACATCCCGGTCGCCGAGATGTCCAAGCGCGGCATCGTGGTGTTCAACGCGCCGGGCGCGAACGCGAACGCGGTCAAGGAACTGGTGCTTGCCGGCATGTTGATCAGCGCGCGCAACCTCGGCGAGGCGCTGGCCTTCACCAATACGCTCAAGGACCGCAGCGACGCCGAGACCGCGATGGAGAACGAAAAGAAGCGCTTCGTGGGTACCGAATTGAGTGGGCGCGTGCTGGGCGTGGTCGGACTGGGCGCGATCGGCGTCAAGGTCGCCAATGCGGCGCTCGCGCTGGGCATGCGGGTGTTCGGGATCGACCCGCACATGACGGTCGAAGGCGCCTGGCAGCTGTCGTCGGAGGTAGTGCGGGCGGGCAGCTTGAACGAGCTGTTCGCGGCATGCGACTACATCAGTTTCCATGTGCCGCTCAACGACGCCACCCGCGGTTTGTTCGGCGCTGCGGCACTGTCCGTGGCCAAGCACGGGGTGGTGCTGCTGAATTTCGCGCGCGATGGGGTGATCGACCACGCGACCCTGCAGCGCGGTCTGAGCGATGGCAAGATCGGTCGTTACGTCACCGATTTCCCGAAGCCCGAACTGGTCGGCGACCCGCGCGTTATCGGGTTTCCGCATCTGGGCGCATCCACTCTCGAGGCGGAAGAAAACTGCGCGGTGATGGTGGTCGACCAGGTACGCGACTACCTCGAGAACGGCAACGTCAGCAATGCGGTGAACTTTCCGACCACCCGCATGGTGCGCGCGGGCAAGGCGCGGGTCTGCGTGGCCAACCGCAATGTGCCGAACATGATCGGCCAGCTGTCCAATGTGCTCGGTGGCGCGGGCCTGAACATCGCGCAGATGCACAACGCCTCGCGCGGCGAGGTGGCCTACAATCTGGTCGACGTCGAGTCCGCAGTGCCGGAGGCAGTGGCGCTGCAGCTTGGCCAGATCGAGGGCATCCTCTCGGTCAGGATCGTGTAGTCGAACAAGCGCACGCGGCAAACGCGGGGTCCTGGCTCGTCGGGAAGGACACATCGATGCCGCATTGGAACGACGCCGTACCCGGTTACGCCACGGAATCAACCGCATGCCCTCGCGTTCTCCGCGCAAGCCAGCGTCGCCGAAATCTGCCAAGCCGACCGAACTGGCGGCCGTGCGATTGCGCATCGACGCCATCGATGCGCAGATCCAGGACCTGATCCAGGAGCGCGCGCGTTTCGCGCAACAGGTCGGCAGGGCCAAGGGCCCGCTCAAGTCGGCGGTGGACTACTACCGTCCGGAGCGCGAGGCGCAGGTGCTGCGGATGGTCATCGAGCGCAATCCCGGGCCGCTGTCGGCAGAAGAAATGGTGCGCCTGTTCCGCGAGATCATGTCTTCGTGCCTGGCACAGCAACAGCCACTGAAGATCGGCTTCCTCGGCCCCGAGGGGACGTTTTCGGAACAGGCGGTGATGAAGCACTTCGGGCAGTCCGCCCGGCGCCTGCCGCTGTCGAGCATCGAGGAAGTGTTCCAGGAGGTCGAGGCCGGCAACGCCGACTTCGGCGTGGTGCCGATCGAGAACTCCGGCGAGGGTGCGGTGCATTCCACCCTCGACATGTTCTTCAACTCCTCGCTCAAGATGTGCGGCGAGATCGAGCTCAGGGTGCACCAGTTCCTGCTTTCGCGCGGCGGAAGCCTGGAGGCCATCGAGCGGGTCTATTCGCACCCGCAGTCGCTGGCCCAGTGTCGCGGCTGGCTGCGTGAGTACCTGCCGAAGGCCGAGCGGATTGCGGCGGCCAGCAACGCGGAAGCTGCACGCCGCGCGCGCAATGCCGACGATGCCGCGGCCATAGCGAGCGCCACTGCCGCGGCGGTCTATGGACTCAAGATCGTCGAGGGCCCGATCGAGGATCGCGCCGACAACACCACCCGCTTCGTGGTCATCGGCCGCGAGCTGTTCGCACCCTCCGGGCGCGACAAGACCTCGCTGCTGGTGGCCGCGGGCGACCGCCCAGGCACGTTGTTCAAATTGCTCGAGCCGCTCGCCAAGCGCGGCGTCAACATGACCAAGATCGAGTCGCGGCCGAGTCGCGAGGGAAAGTGGCAGAACGCTTTCTTCATCGATGTCGAGGGTCATATCGAGGACCCAGCGTTGCAGCGTGTGATCGGTGATCTGGGTCCGTTTGCCGCACAGGTGAAGATCCTTGGCAGCTACCCGGCGGCGTTGCTGTGAGCGCGTTCGTTGCCCGCCCGGTCGCCGCGATCGCCGCGCTGAAAGCCTATGACCCCGGGCACGACTTGCCGGCATTGCGGCAGCGATTTGCTGCCGGCGCGTTGACCGAACTCGGGTCCAACGAGAATCCGCTCGGCCCTGCGCGCGCGGTGCTTGACGCCTTGCACGGGATGCCGGTCGCCGAATTGCTGCGCTACCCGGACCCGATGGGACTCGGACTGCGGCGCGACTTGGCCAGCAGTCTTGGCGTCGATCCAGCGCAAGTGGTGCTTGGCAATGGCTCGCATGAACTGCTGATGCTGCTGGCGCAATGTTTTGCCGGTCCCGGCGACGAGGTGGTGTTCAGCGAATTCGGCTTTGCGGTGTATTCGATCGGCACCGCGGCAGTTGGCGCCACGCCGCGCCGGGTCGGTGCACATCCGCGCACCGGTGCCGCGCCGCGCGGTCACGACCTGGGCGCCCTGGCCGCGGCCATCGGGCCGCGAACCCGGCTGGTCTATCTGGCCAATCCGAACAACCCGACCGGTACCTGGTTTTCGCGCGCCAAGCTGTCGGAGTTCCTGCGCGCGGTGGATCCGGGTGTGCCGGTGGTCGTGGATGAGGCCTACCACGAGTACGTCGATGACCCCGAGGTCGGTAACGCGGTGGCATTGCTGCCTGCGCATCCGAATCTGATCGTCACCCGCACGTTTTCCAAGGGCTACGCACTGGCAGGCCTCAGGGTCGGCTATGCGGTCGCCGACCCATCGGTGATCGAGGTGGTCAACCGGCTGCGCGAGTCGTTCAACGTCAATGCATTGGGCTTGGCTCTGGCACGACTGGCGCTCAAGGACAACCAGCATCTGGCGCGTGTGCGCGAGTTCAATCGCACGCAACGATCGCGGATGGCGCATGCCTTCGAGCAGCGCGGGCTGTTCGTGCATCCATCGATGACCAATTTCATTCTGGTCGATTTCGAGCGGCCCGCCGCAGCGATCGAAGCGGCATGGCTTGAGTGCGGCGTGGTGGTGCGTCCGATGGGGGGCTATGGCCTGCCGACCTGCCTGCGGATCAGCATCGGCTCGGAGGCCGAGAATCGGCGCCTGATCGAGACCCTCGACGCGGTGCTGGCGTGAGCGGATCGCGGCTGGAATGGCGCGCGCAGCCGGCGCGCGGCCCGTTGCGCGGTGTGCTGCGGGTGCCGGGCGACAAGTCGATCTCGCATCGCGCGATGATGCTTGGATCGCTCGCCGAGGGCAGTACCGAGGTCAGCGGTTTCCTCGAGGGCGAGGACACCCTGGCTACTGCCGCTGCATTCCGCGCGATGGGCGTGCGCATCGACGCCGAGGGCGGTGGCAAGCGGATCGTGCACGGCGTCGGTCTGCACGGACTGCGCGCGCCGTCGGCGGCGCTGGATCTGGGCAATTCAGGCACCGGCATGCGCCTGTTGGCCGGGATACTTGCAGGACAGGCGTTCGGTTCTGAATTGATCGGCGATGCATCGCTTTCGCGGCGCCCGATGAAGCGGGTGATCGAGCCGCTAGCGCGGATGGGCGCGCGCATCGATTCGCGCGAGGGCGGCCTGGCGCCGCTGCGATTCGCGCCAGCGCCTGCTGGACTGGACGGCATCGAATACCAGTCCCCGGTCGCCAGCGCGCAGGTCAAGTCGTGCCTGCTGCTGGCAGGGCTTTTCGCGCGCGGGCTTACCACGGTCAACGAGCCGCATCGCACCCGCGACCACACCGAGCGCATGCTGCGCGCCTTTGGCGTTCAAGTGCAGGTGGCGGGCAATACCGCGTCGCTACGCGGGGGCCAGCGCCTGCTTGCCGCATCGATCGCGGTGCCGGCGGATATCTCGTCCGCTGCGTTCTTCGCGGTGGCCGCAAGCATCGTGCCGGGCAGCGAATTGCTGCTCGAGCAGGTAGGCATCAATCCACTGCGCGATGGCATCCTGCGCGCCCTGCGCCTGATGGGTGCAGACATCACGCTGGTCAATCCGCGCGTGTTGGGCGATGAACCGGTGGCCGACCTGCGCGTGCGGCATGCGCCGCTGCGCGGGATCGAGGTGCCGGAGGCGCTGGTGCCGGACATGATCGACGAGTTCCCGGTGTTGTTCGCGGCCGCCGCGGTCGCGCAGGGCACCACCGTGGTCCGCGGCGCAGCGGAGCTGCGGGTCAAGGAAAGCGATCGCATCGCGGCGATGGCGGCCGCCCTGCGCGCGCTGGGCGCGGATATCGATGAGACCCGCGACGGTGCGATCATCCGCGGCGGCCGGCTAACCGGTGGCCGCATCGACAGCCATGGCGATCACCGCATCGCGATGGCCAGCGCGGTAGCCGCGCTGGTCGCCGACGGCGCGGTCGAGATTGCCGACTGTGCCAATGTAGCGACCTCGTTCCCGGACTTTGTCGGCTTGGCTGCGGCGACCGGATTTTCCCTCACCGAGCATGCGGCTTGAACCCTGGCCCGCCAAAGCACGCGCCCATGTCGACCAACCCAGTCACGGTTCCGGTAGTCGCCATCGATGGCCCCAGTGGCTCGGGCAAGGGCACCATCAGCCGCGCAGTAGCGGTGCGCCTGGGCTGGCGCTTCCTCGATTCTGGGGCGCTGTACCGGGCTGCGGGCCTGGCCGCCAGCTGGGCCCAGATCGACTTGTCCGATGCGCCGGCCCTGGCCAGTTGCGCGCTGGCGGTACAGGTGCGCTTCGTCGAACGGCCCGGCGAGGACCCCCTGATCCATGTCAACGGCGTCGAGGCGAGCGACGAGCTGCGCACCGAATCGTGCGGCGCGACCGCCTCGGCAATCGCCGCGCTGCCCGAAGTTCGCGCCGCATTGGTCGAAAAACAGCGCTCTTTTCGGCGCTTGCCGGGCCTGGTCGCCGATGGCCGCGACATGGGCACGGTGATCTTCGCCGACGCCGCGGTGAAGGTGTTCTTGACCGCCAGCGCCGCCGAACGCGCCGAGCGTCGATATAAGCAGTTGAAGCAAAAGGGTTTGGAGGTTAATATGCCCGCCCTTTTGCGCGACATCCTCGCGCGCGATGCCCGCGACGCCCAGCGTCCGGTTGCGCCGCTCAAGCCCGCCGATGACGCGGTCCTGATCGACACCACCGATACGCCGATCGATGCAGTGGTGCTGCAAGTGCTCGAACTGGTCCATCGGACCTGGCCGGACACTCGCTGAACATCCGCATCCGGCGCCACGTTCAAGCGCTTGGCATGAAGGGCCCGCGTGCACCGCAAGGTGCGTCGGGCAGGTTCCGCCGGTGCGAGGCCGTGCGGGTGATGCAATGGCGCGCAAGCGCCCCTGCGGGTGGAAGAACGGGCCGGCCCTGAGCCGATCATCGGCGACGCGGCACCGCCTTCCGAGTCAACTGGAAATCAACATGACTGAGAGTTTTGCCGAACTTTTCGAGCGTAGCCAGACTATCGGCAAGCTCAAGCCGGGTGCCATCGTCATTGGCATCGTGGTCGAGATCCGCTCCGATGCCGTGGTCGTCAACGCCGGCCTGAAGTCCGAAGGCATCGTCCCCATCGAGCAATTCCGCAACGAACGCGGAGAGCTCGAAGTAGCAGTCGGCGATGAGGTCAAGGTCGCGCTCGATGCACTCGAAGACGGGTTCGGCGAAACGCGGCTGTCGCGCGAGAAGGCCAAGCGCTCCCTGGTCTGGGACGAGCTGGAAGAAGCCCACCAGAGCAACGCCACGGTCACCGGTCGCATCAGCGGCAAGGTCAAGGGCGGCTTCACGGTCGACATCAAGGACGTTCGCGCATTCCTGCCCGGTTCCCTGGTCGACGTGCGTCCGGTCCGCGATCCGGTCTACCTCGAAGGCAAGGAACTCGAGTTCAAGATCATCAAGCTCGACCGCAAGCGCAACAACGTGGTCGTGAGCCGTCGCGCAGTGGTCGAAAGCGAATTCAGCGCCGAGCGCGAGCAGCTGCTCGAGCGCCTGCAGGAGAACGCGGTCGTCAAGGGCGTGGTCAAGAACCTCACCGATTACGGTGCGTTCGTCGACCTCGGCGGCATCGACGGCCTGCTGCACATCACCGACATGGCTTGGAAGCGCGTGCGCCACCCGTCCGAGGTGGTCAATGTCGGCGACGAGCTGGAAGTGCGCGTGCTGCGCTTCGACCGCGAGCGCAACCGCGTCTCGCTGGGTCTGAAGCAGCTCGGTGAGGACCCCTGGGTCAACATCGCGCGCCGCTACCCGACCTCGACCCGCATGTTCGGCAAGGTCAGCAACGTCACCGACTACGGCTGCTTCGTCGAGATCGAGCCGGGCGTCGAAGGCCTGGTCCACGTGTCCGAGATGGACTGGACCAACAAGAACGTCAACCCGGGCAAGATGGTCCAGGTCGGCGACGACGTCGAGGTCATGGTGCTGGATGTCGACGAGGAGCGTCGCCGCATCTCGCTGGGCATGAAGCAGACCAATTCCAATCCGTGGGAAGCATTCGCTGCCACCCACAAGAAGAACGACAAGGTGTCCGGCCAGATCAAGTCGATCACCGACTTCGGCATCTTCGTGGGCCTGGATGGTGGGATCGATGGTCTGGTCCACCTGTCCGACATCTCGTGGCAGGTATCCGGCGAAGACCTCGTACGCCAGTTCAAGAAGGGCGACACGGTTGAGGCGGTGGTGCTGGCGGTCGATCCCGAGCGCGAACGCATCTCGCTGGGCATCAAGCAGCTCGAGCAGGATCCGTTCGGCCAGTTCATGGCCGCCAATCCGCGCGGCAGCATCATCAACGGCACCGTGCGTGAAGTCGATGCACGCGGCGCCACCATCGCGATCTCGGAAGGCGTGGAAGGCTACCTGCGCGCCAACGACATCGCCAAGGACCGCGTCGAGGACGCGACCGAGCACCTGAAGGTGGGCGACGCCGTCGAGGCGAAGTTCATCGGCATGGATCGCAAGGGCCGCATCCTGCAGCTGTCGATCCGTGCCAAGGACGAGCAGGACCTGCAGGAGGTGCTCTCCGAGTACCAGAGTGCAACCGGTGGCACGACCAAGCTGGGCGCCTTGTTCAAGGAACAGCTCAACAAGCCGGAGTAAGTCGTCCGCATCGCCTCGGCGCGCAAGCGCCGGGGTTCCGGCGGGATGCGCCCGCGGCACTGAGGTGCCACGGGCGCGGACCACCCGATTCCTTTCGCTCCGCAGGCCATGACCAAGTCCGAACTCATCGAGGCGCTGGCCCGCCGCCAGACCCATCTGGCATTCCACGACGTCGAGCTGTCCGTCAAGGAACTGCTTGAACAGATCAGCCAGGAACTGGCCCATGGGCAGCGCATCGAGATTCGCGGTTTCGGCAGCTTCTCGCTGCACTACCGTCCGCCGCGCATCGGCCGCAATCCCAAGACCGGCGAGTCGGTCGCCTTGCCGGGCAAGTACGTGCCGCACTTCAAGCCGGGCAAGGAGCTGCGCGAGCGCGTCAACGCCAGTACCCAGCCGATCACCGGCGGCGACGACGATCCCGATTGAGGACAGACTGTCACAGCCGGAAGCTTGCGATGCGCGCATGTCGCGGCCATGCTGTCGCCCGATACTGTCGACCTTTCCAATAGTCGGGTCTAGCCCATGAAACGCTGGCTGCTGGTCGCATCGACCATGTTGGTGGCGCTCGCCAGCCTGGTGTTCGCCTACTACAACTCCGGCTTGGTGGCGCTCGATCTGTTCGGCTTCGGCATCTCGCTGCCGCTGGGTGTCGTGGTGCTCGCCTCGCTGTTCAGCGGATGCCTGCTGGGCGGGGGCGTACTGCTGGGCGGGGTGATCCTGCCGCTGCGAATGCGTCTGCGCCAGGCCCAACGGCGCGATACGCAGCGCAGTGCAGGCGCGCGACCGGACATCGCGGCGTGAATTCGGAACTGGGTCTGTTCTGGCTGCTGTTGCCGCTGGCGGCAGGTGCGAGCTGGCTGCTTGCGCGGCGTGGTAACGAGCGCATCGCCGGCGCGCGGGTCAATCGCCTGCGCAGCAACTACTTCCGTGGGCTCAATTACCTGCTCAACGAGCAGCCCGACAAGGCGATCGAGGTGTTCCTGCAGATCGCCGAAGTCGACAGCGATACGGTCGAGACCCACATGGCGCTGGGCAATCTGTTCCGGCGTCGCGGCGAGGTCGATCGTGCGATTCGCGTGCACCAGAACCTGGTCGCACGTCCCAATCTGAATGCCGAACAGAAGACCCAGGCCTTGCTGGAGCTCGGCGAGGACTACATGCGGGCCGGCCTGCTCGATCGCGCCGAGACCCTGTTCACGGATCTGGTCGGTATCGATGCCCGCGCGCCTTCCGCGCTGCGCCATCTGATCTCGATCTACCAGCAGGAGCGCGACTGGCGCAAGGCGATCGACCACGCGCGGCGCCTCGAGCAGGCGACCGGCGAATCGCATTCGCGCGTCATCGCGCAGTACTTCTGCGAACTGGCCGAGCATGCGCGCAGCCGCAAGGACGTCGATGGCGCCCGCCGGCATCTCGCCGAGGCCTTCGCGTGCGAGCCGAACTGTGTCCGCGGCCTGGTGATATCGGCACGCATGGCGATGGACGCAGGGGACGCCACGGACGCTGCGCGCGCGTTCGAGGCGGTGGTGGAGCAGGACGTCGATTTCGTGCACGAAATTCTTGGCCCGGTGCTTGGTTGCTACGAGCAGCTGGATCAGCCGCAGCGTGCGCGCGCCTTTCTGGAACAGATTTCCGAACGTTATGAAGGGATCTCGCCCGTGCTGGCGCTGGCGCGAATCATCGAGCGCGAGGGCGGCGATCGCGCGGCGGCCGATTTCCTCGCCGAGCAACTGCGCTCGCGCCCGTCGGTGCGGGGGCTGACCCATCTGATCGAGCTGACCCGCAAGGTGGCCCACGGCGAGGAACGCAGTCGCCTGAGCATCCTCGACGAGCTGGTGCGCAAGCTGCTCGAAGGCAAGTCGGTGTATCGCTGCACCCGCTGCGGCTTCGGCGCGCGCGCGCATCACTGGCAATGCCCCAGCTGCAAGTCGTGGGGATCGGTCAAGCCGATCCACGGCGTCGCGGGCGACTGAGGCGCACTCGATGGACAGCTCGGCGGCGCCAGTTGTTCCGCCGGGCGCGACCCTGTGGCTGCTGGCAGCCGTGACCTCGGCGCTGGCCACCATGGTCTGGATCGCCTACGCGCAGCGGCGCGGATTGCTCGATCAGCCCGGCCGGCGCCGCTCGCATGCCCAGCCCACGCCGCGCGGAGGTGGTATCGGCATCGTGCTGGCAGTGCTCGGATTCGCGTTGCTGCCGCTGGGGTTGGCAGGCGAGCAGATGGCGCCATGGATCGCACTGGCGTTGCTGGCCGTTGCACTCATCGGGTGGATCGACGACCACCGCCCGCTTCCGGCGCGCCTGCGCTTGTGGGTGCATCTGCTGGCCGCCGTGCTGCTGGTTTGGACGATCAGTGCGGGGTCCGTGCCTGCATGGTCGGCGATCTGGCTGGCGCTACTGGTGCTGGCCGTGGTGTGGTCGATCAACCTGCACAACTTCATCGACGGCATCAACGGCCTGCTCGCGCTGCAGGCGGTGGCGGTCCTGGGATGGCTGAGCTGGTTCGGCCTGCGTGCCGATGCCCTGCTGCTGACCCAACTTGCTGCGGTCGGCGCGCTGGCGACGCTGGCATTCCTGCCGTTCAATCTGCCGCGCGCACGGATCTTTCTGGGCGATGTGGGCAGCGGTGCGCTGGGACTGTTGATCGCCGCGGCAGCGCTGCTTGCGTTGCGTGCCGATGCGCTCGACCTCGGGGCGATCCTGATGCTGTGCTCGGCCAGCGGCGTCGATGCCAGCGCCACCCTGGTGTCGCGCCTGCTGCGCGGGCGCCGCTGGTACCGGCCGCATCGCGAGCATCTGTATCAGTGGCTGGTACGCAGCGGCAGCAGCCACGTGCAGGTGGCGATCGCCTACTTCTTGTGGACCGCGCTGCTGGTGCCGATCCTGCTCGCTGCGCGTGCATTCGTGCAGGCCAGCGATTGGGCACAGACCAACCCTGGGCTCGCGGAAACCCTATACTTGGCCGGCTGGCCGGCAGCGACCCTCGGGTTGGCTGCCGCAATCTGGCTGGCAGGCAAGCGCGCCTGTCGCCGCCGCATCGCAAAGCACTCTCGCCCATGCGTCCTGCCCAACTGATCGCCGCCATCCATCCGCGCATCGCCGTGGTACTGCACGATCTGGTGATGGTGTGGGCTGCGTGGTTCCTGACCAATTGGCTGCGCTTCAACCTGCTGCCCGATCCACCGCCGGTTGCGTGGCTGGCGCCCGAGGTGTCGGTAGTGGTGATCGCGCAGGGCGTGATCTTGTGGTGGACCGGGTTGTATCGCGGCCTGTGGCGTTTCGCCAGCCTGCCCGACCTGTGGAACATCGCACGCGGCGGCGTGATCGGCGCGCTGGCGATTGCGCTGGGACTGTTCCTGTTCAACCGGCTCGAGGGCGTGCCGCGCTCGGTGCTGATCGTCTATCCGCTGGTGTTGGTGGTGCTGCTGGGTGCGCCACGCCTGCTGTACCGGTTCTGGAAAGACAATCGCCTGGATTTCGAGCGCCGCACGCCGATGCAGCGGGTGCTGGTGCTCGGTGCCGGTCGCGCTGGCGAGACGCTGGCGCGCGATCTGCGCCGTGACACCCACTATCAGGCCGTGGGCTTCCTCGACGACAACCGCACGTTGCGTGGCGCCAAACTGCAGGGGGTGCCCGTGCTCGGCACGCTCGAAGACCTGCCGCGGGTGGCGCGCGAAGTAGCCGCCGAAATGCTGCTGATCGCGATGCCGTCGGCGAGCAACCAGCAGATGCAGCGCGTGGTGCAGCTGTGCGAGCACACTGGACTTTCATTCCGTACCGTGCCGCGCCTGCAGGACGTGGTCGAAGGGCGCTCCAGTTTCAACGAGCTCAAGGAAGTCGCGATCGAGGATCTGCTGGGTCGTGAGCCGGTACTGCTCGACTGGACCGCGATCCGCGGTGAGCTGTCCGGACGGCGGGTGCTGATCAGCGGCGGCGGAGGCTCGATCGGCGCCGAACTGTGCCGCCAGGTCGCGCGCCTGGGTGCGGGATCGCTGGGCGTGATCGAACAGTCGGAGTTCAATCTGTACCGCATCGAGCAGGAACTGCGCCGCGAATTCCCGGACCTGATCCTGCATCCGGTGCTCGGAGATTGCAGCGATCCGGCGGTGAGCGAGCGCGCCATGGCGCAGCTGCGGCCACAGGTCGTGTTTCATGCGGCCGCCTACAAGCACGTGCCGCTGCTCGAAACCCAGGCCCGCGAGGCGTTTCGCAACAACGTGCTCGGCACCCAGGTGATGGCGAGCACCGCCGATCGCCACGGCGTGGGCTGCTTTGTGATGATCTCCACCGACAAGGCCGTGAATCCGGCCAATGTGATGGGGGCCAGCAAGCGCGCGGCAGAGATCTACTGCCAGAACCTCGCCGCGCAGTCGCGCACGCGCTTGATCACGGTGCGTTTCGGCAACGTACTGGATTCAGCCGGCAGCGTGGTGCCGCTGTTCCGCGAGCAGATCCGCGCCGGTGGGCCGGTCACCGTGACCCATCCGGAGATCACCCGCTATTTCATGACCATCCCCGAAGCCTGCCAACTCATCCTGCAGGCAGCGGTCTTGGGGCAGGGCGGTGAGATCTTCGCGCTCGACATGGGCGAGCCGGTGCGTATCCGCTACCTCGCCGAGCAGATGATCCTGCTTGCCGGCAAGGTCCCGGAGCGCGAGATCCCGATCGTCTACACCGGACTGCGTGCGGGCGAGAAGCTCTACGAGGAGCTGTTCCACGAACAGGAAAGCTACGTGGCGACCGCACACCGCAAGATCTTCCTTGCCTCGCCGCGCAGCATGCCGTGGCAGGATCTGCTCGCGCACCTGCGTCGCGGTTCTGTCGCGTGCGCGAACAACGACAACGAGGAAGCGCTGCGGGTGTTGCAGCAGATGGTCCCCGAATTCGCGGCGCCTGCGGCGGATTCGCAGGTGATTCCCATGCAGCGCGTTCGTGGAGTCTGATCGCGATGGCCGGCGGTGCCCCAAGGAAAGCGAGCATATGAAGATCCGCAAGGCGGTGTTTCCGGTCGCCGGGTTGGGTACACGGTTGCTACCCGCATCCAAGGTGGTGCCCAAGGAGATGCTGCCGATCATCGATCGGCCATTGATCCAGTTCGCGGTGGACGAAGCGATCGCAGCCGGCTGCGACACGCTGGTGTTCGTGATCAACCGCCACAAGCACGCGATCGCCGATCACTTCGATCGCGCACACGAGTTGGAGTCGCGGCTGGAGCGCTCGGGCAAGGTCGAGCTGTTGCGGATGGTGCGCGAGGTGCTGCCTGCCGGCGTGCGCACGATATTCGTGACCCAATCCGAAGCCCTGGGCCTCGGGCATGCCGTGCTGTGCGCCGAGCACGCGATCGGTGACGAGCCGTTCGCCGTGCTGTTGCCGGACGATCTGATCTGGAACCCGGCCGGAGCGCCGGCGCTGGTGCAGATGGTCGCCGAATCGCAGCGGCTGGGCAGCAGCATCATCGCGGTTGAAGACGTCCCGCGCGCGCAGACCGATCGCTACGGCATCGTGTCGGTGGGTCCGGCCGACCTGCGCAGTGCGCGGATCGACGCGATGGTGGAGAAGCCGGCGCCGGACATCGCGCCGTCGACCTTGGCCGTGGTCGGGCGCTACATCCTGCATCCACGGGTGTTCCGCTTCCTGCATGCCATGCCGGCGGGGGCCGGTGGCGAGATCCAGCTCACCGATGCGATCGCAGCACTGCTCGCGGTGGAGCCGGTGCACGCCTACCGTTTCGAAGGCGAGCGCTTCGATTGCGGCAACAAGCTGGGCGTCGTCGAGGCCACCATGGCAATGGCGTTGGCGCAGCCGGATATCGCTGCTGCGGTGCGCGCGCGCATGCAGCGACTGCTGGCCTGCTGATCGCACTCGCGCGAGCGCCCACCGCGTGGACTTAAGCCACATCCTGTTCCATCTCGGTGAGGAGCGCGGCCGCTACGACCATGCAGTCGCTCCACCGATCGTGCAGAGCAGCAATTTCGCGATGCCGACAGTGGCTGCGATGCGCGCGGCGATGGCAGACGAGTTCGACGCCCATCTATACACCCGCGGCAATAATCCCACGGTTCGGATCCTGCGCTGCAAGCTGGCAGCGCTGGAAGGCGCCGAAGAAGCCCTGGTGTTCGCCTCCGGTGCCGCAGCGATTGCCGCGGCCGTGCTGGCGCATGTACGAGTGGGCGATCACGTGCTGTGCGTGGCCAAGCCATACAGTTGGACCCGCGCGCTGGTGCGCGATTGGCTGCCGCGCTTCGGTGTCGAATCCGACCTGATCGACGCGCGCGACCCGGCCGACGTGGAAGCCGCGCTGCGCCCGTCGACACGCCTGATCGTGCTCGAAAGCCCGAACTCGCTGACCTTCGAACAACAGGATCTGGCGGCGATCGCCGCGCTGGCCCGGCCGCGCGGGATCCTGACCCTGGCCGACAACAGCTTCGCAACCCCGCTGGGCCAGTCGCCGATCGCGCACGGTATCGACATGGTCGTGCATTCGGGCACCAAGTACCTCGCCGGGCACAGCGACGTGATGGTCGGCACGCTGTGCGCCTCGCGTGCGATCTGCGAGGCGGTATTCCGCGGTCCTTACATGACGCTCGGCGCGATCATTTCGCCGCACGATGCCTGGCTGGTGCTACGCGGCCTGCGCACGCTTGAGGTGCGCATGGATCGCATCGGCGCGAGCACACGCAAAGTCGCTGCATTCCTTGCAACCCATGCGAAGGTGCGGCGTGTGTATTGGCCGTATGCCGAGGACGCGCCGCAGGCGGCGCTCACACAGCGCCAATTGACCCGGGTCAGCGGCTTGCTGTCGATCGACGTGGCGGGCGACCTGGATGGTGTCGAGCGCTTCTGCGATGGGCTCCAACGGTTCCTGATGGCGGTGTCGTGGGGCGGCTACGAATCGCTCGCCCTGCCGATCGCCGGCGTGCGCGACTGGCGTGGGCGCGAATCGCAAGCCGGTGTGCCGGTGACCCTGGTGCGTCTGTCGATCGGACTGGAGGATCCACAACTGCTGATCGACGATCTGGCGCAGGCGCTGGCGCGGGTCTGAACCGCGCCCGCAGGTGCGCCTCAGAGGGCTTCAAGCACTCCCGCGGCACCCATTCCGGTGCCGATGCACATGGTGACCATGCCGTACTTGTGCTGACGCCGACGCAATCCATGGACCAGCGTTGCAACGCGCACCGCACCGGTGGCGCCCAGCGGATGCCCGAGTGCGATCGCGCCGCCCAGCGGATTGACCTTGGCCGGATCGAGGCCGATTTCGCGGATCACGGCCAGGGCCTGCGCGGCGAAAGCCTCGTTCAGTTCGATCCAGTCGATCTGATCACGGCTCAGACCGGCCTGCTTGAGCACCTTCGGGATCGCAGCGATCGGGCCGATGCCCATGATTTCCGGCGCCACGCCCGCGACGGCAAAGCCGACAAAGCGTGCCAGCGGTGTCAGTCCGTAGTCCTTGATCGCACGCTCGCTGGCCAACAACACCGCAGCCGCGCCGTCGCTCATCTGCGAACTGTTGCCGGCGGTGACCGAGCCGCGCGCCTTGAACACCGGCTTGAGCGCGGCAAGGCCCTCGATGGTGGAGTCCAATCGCGGACCTTCATCGTTGGCGATCGTGCGCGCGTCGGTCTTCACGCAGCGGCGGGCAAGATCGGGATAGTGGTCATCGAGCGTGAACGGCGCGATCTCGCCGGCGAACTCACCGGCGGCGATGGCGGCGGCCGCCTTGCGGTGCGAGGCGAGTGCGAAGGCATCCTGGTCCTCACGACTGACCTTCCACTGCGTGGCCACGTTCTCGGCGGTGATCCCCATGCCATAGGCAATCGCGATGTGCTCGTTGGCGAACACCGAAGGATTGATGGCCGGCTTGTAGCCCATCATCGGCACCATGCTCATGCTTTCGGTACCGCCTGCGAGCATCAGGTCGGCCTCGCCGAGGCGGATGCGGTCGGCTGCGGTCGCTACCGCCTGGATGCCGGACGAACAGAAGCGGTTGATCGTCATCGCCGCCACCGACTGCGGCAGGCCTGCCAGCAGCACCGCGATGCGCGCGACGTTCATGCCCTGCTCGGCCTCCGGCATCGCGCAGCCGATGATCGCATCGTCGATGCGCGAACGATCGACCGCCGGCACATCGTCCAGCGTGGCGCGGATGACGTGGGCGAGCAGGTCGTCCGGTCGGGTGTTGCGAAACGCACCACGGGGTGCCTTGCCGACTGGCGTGCGACGAACCGCGACGATGTAGGCGTCCTGGATCTGGCGGGACATGGTGGGAAGGCTCCGGAGGTCGGGTGGAAGTGCGGCGAATCCAGTTACATCAGGCTTGCATCAATTCCGCAACGGCTTTCCCGTCGTCAACATGTGCGCGATGCGCTCCTGCGTCTTCGGCATCTGGCCGAGCGCGACGAAATGCTCGCGCTCGCGGTCGAGCAGCCACTGCTCGTCGACCAGCGAGCCGCGCTCGAGCTCGCCGCCGCACAGGATCGTGGCGATCCGCGAGGACACTTCGTAGTCGTGTGCCGAGATGAAGCCGCCTTCTCGCATGTTGACCAGCATCATCTTCAGCACTGCCGAGCCGGCATCGCCGGCGACCGCTATGGCGCGTGCAGGCAGCGGCGGGCGATAGCCGGAGTCGGCCAGGGCGCGCGCTTCCGACAGCGCGACATACAGCAGTTCATATGGGTTGAACACGATGGTGTCGGTCGCTCGCAGCAGGCCCAGTTCCTTCGCCTCCAGCGCGCTGGTCGATACCGTGCCCATGGCGACCGTCTGGAACAGCTTCTGGATGTACGGCAGCACGTCGCCGCCTTGGGCGAACTGCGCGGCCTGTGCGCTGCGCAGTGCGAACTCCTTCAACGCACCACCGGCCGGCAGCAGGCCAACGCCCGCTTCGACCAGGCCGATGTAGCTTTCCAGCGCGGCCACGGTCTTGGCCGAATGCATCTGGAATTCGCAGCCGCCGCCGAGCGCCATGCCGCGTACCGCGGATACCACCGGCACCAACGAGAACTTGATCCGTTGCGAGGTCTGCTGGAAGCGCGCGACCATCGCCTCGAAATCAGCGACCTTGCCGGCCTTGAGCGACTCCAGCGCGCCCGACAGGTCGGCACCGGCTGAAAACGGCTCGCGGGTCTGCCACACGACCAGACCCGCCAATTCCCGCTCGGCGTGCTCGATGGCCTGATCGATACCCTCCAGCACACCGCCGCTGACCGTATTGAGCTTGGTCTTGAAGCTCAGGATTCCGACCTCGTCACCGAGGGTCCACAGCCGCACGGCGTCGGTTTCGAGCAGGGTCTTGCCCTGCTCGAAGCGCTCGCCAAGCAGCGGATCGGGAAAGTGCTGCCGCGCGAACACCGGTAGCATCGAGCGCGGGCGCGGCTGGCCGATCTCCGGCGCGTAGGAGCCATCGCTCCCATGCACGCCGTTACGCCCGTCGCTCACCCATGCCGGCAGCGGGGCATCGCTCATCGACTTGCCGGCCGCGATGTCCTCGGCGATCCAGCTCGCCACCCGCTGCCAGCCGCAGGCCTGCCAGAACTCGAAGGGACCGAGATTCCAGCCGTAGCCCCAACGGATCGCAAGATCGACGTCGCGTGCGTTGTCGGCGATATCGGCCAGGTGATAGGCCGTGTAGTGGAACAGGTCGCGGAAGATCGACCACAGGAACTGCGCCTGCGGCTCACTGCAGGCGCGCAGCGCGGCGAGCTTCTCGCCGGGATCCTTCGACTTCAGGATCGCAGCCACCGCGGGGCTCGGCTCGCCGGTTGCGGGCCGGTAGTCCCCGGCCGCCGGATCGAGCACCAGGATGTCCTTGCCGACCTTGCGGAAGAATCCTGCACCTGTTTTCTGCCCCAGCGCGCCGCTGGCGACCAGGCCCAGCAGTACGTCCGGTGCCTTGAAGTAGCGATGCCACGGATCGCTGGGCAAGGTGTCGCCCATGGTCTTGATCACGTGCGCCATGGTGTCGAGTCCGACCACGTCGGCGGTGCGATAGGTCGCGCTTTTCGGCCGTCCGATGGCGGGGCCCGTCAGCGCATCGACGAGGTCGAACCCAAGTCCCGACGCTTTGGTGTGGACCATGGTCGAGAGCATCGAGAACACGCCGATCCGGTTGCCGATGAAGTTCGGCGTGTCCTTGGCGTGCACCACACCCTTGCCCAGGGTGGTGGTCAGGAAGGCCTCCAGCGCGGCGACGACGTCTGCCGCGGTGGCCTCGATCGGGATCAATTCGGCCAGCTGCATGTAACGCGGCGGATTGAAAAAATGCACGCCGCAGAAGCGCGGGTGCAGCGCCTGCGGCAGCCCGGCGGCAAGTTCGGCGATCGGCAGCCCCGAGGTGTTGGAGGCGAGGATGGCGTTGCTGCCGATATGCGGGGCGATCTTGCGGTAGAGATCGTGCTTCCAGTCGATCCGCTCGGCGATTGCCTCGATGATCAGGTCGCAGCCGCGCAGCAGTTCGAGGTGCTGGTCGTAGTTGGCAGCCACGATGTCGACGCTGCGGCCGCGTGCAGCCAGCGGTGCAGGCGACAGCTTGGCGAGATTGGCGATCGCCTTGTCGACGATCCCGTTCGGATTGCCGTCCTTGGCCGGCAGGTCGAACAGGATGGTCTGCACGCTGGCGTTGACCAGGTGGGCGGCAATCTGCGCGCCCATGACGCCGGCACCGAGTACGGCGACGCGGCGGATACGGAAATTGGGGTGGGCCATGGTGGTCTCGGCGGGCAGGATGGGGTCAGGGGGCGCGCAGGCCGGCGCAGGCGAAGCGCACGAACTCCACAGCGGCGTTGCGACGATGCTCCTCGTCGGTGCGGCCCGGAGGACGCTTGATCGCACCGAAGTCGGACATCGCGTAGGTGAGGGCGCCGCTGATGAAGTCCAGCCGCCAGTACAGCGGCTCCTTTTGCAGCTCCGGCATCAGCTCGTGGATCGCCTTGGCGAAGGCCTTGAGCACGTGGCCGTAGTTGTCGGACAGGAACTTGCGCAGGGTCTGGTCGTGTTCGGCATAAGCGCGCGCCAGAACCCGCATGAATGCCGAACCCCCGAGGCGGTCGGTGGCCAGGTTCAGCGCCGGCGTGACGAAGGCCTCGAGCAGGGTCTCCAGCGAGGCGGTGCCGGAGTCGCGCGCTTGCTGAAGGGCCTCAAGGCGGCGCTCGGTCAACTCGTCCAGGCGGCGCCGGAACACCTCGTTGATGAGGTTGTCCTTGGAACCGAAGTGGTAGTTCACGGCGGCCAGATTGACGTTGGCGGCCGAGGTCACCTGACGTAGCGAGGCCCCCGCGAAGCCGTGCCGGGCGAACAGCTCCTCGGCGGCCGACAGGATGCGTTGCTTGGTGGAAAAGTGCGGATGGATCACGGTGTGTGGGACGTCTGTGTGGCGCTTCAAACGCGCGTTTGAAGTCTAGGGGCAGCAACCGTCTCGGTCAAACCCGGTGCCGGTGCAGGGACCGTCCAGGCGCTTGCCCGTGACCGCCGAGTTTCCTGCGTTTGTTTCGCTAAGCCCTCGAAATATGGTCGATTTTGTGTGATAGGATCGCCATGTTTCGGCTGTCACCAACAGTCACAATTCCTTTCCCCTGACCCGAGGATTACCAGATGGCGCTGGAGCGCACGCTTTCCATCATCAAGCCCGACGCAGTCGCAAAGAACGTGATCGGCGAGATCTACTCCCGATTCGAGCAGGCGGGCCTGCGGGTGGTAGCGGCAAAAATGCAGCAGCTGTCGCGCCGCGAGGCCGAAGGATTCTACGCGGTGCATCGCGAGCGGCCGTTTTTCGGCGCGCTGGTCGAGTTCATGATTTCCGGTCCGCTGATGATCCAGGCGCTCGAGGGCGAGGGCGCGGTCGCGCGTCATCGCGACCTGATGGGTGCCACCGATCCGAAGAAGGCCGCGCCGGGCACCATCCGCGCCGACTTCGCCGATTCGATCGACGCCAATGCGGTGCACGGCTCGGACGCAGCGGATACCGCTGCGGTCGAAATCGCCTACTTCTTCGCCAGTACCGAGCTGTTTTCCCGCAGTTGAGCGCATCCGTGATCGAATCGCCCACCAATCCGCGCGTAAATCTGCTGGACCTCGACCGGTCCGGCATGGAGGCGTTTTTCGTCGAGCTCGGCGAGAAGCGCTTCCGCGCGCACCAGGTGATGAAGTGGATCTACCACCGGCGAATCGACGATTTCGATCAGATGAGCGATCTGGGCAAGGGCCTTCGCGACCTGCTCAAGGCGCGCGCCGAAGTGCGCGCGCCTGCGATGACGCTCGAGCAACGCTCGATCGATGGTACGTGCAAGTGGCTGCTGGGTCTGAACGGCGGCAACGCGATCGAAACCGTGTTCATTCCCGAACCGACCCGCGGCACCCTGTGCGTGTCCTCGCAGGTTGGCTGCGCGCTCAACTGCACCTTCTGTTCGACCGCGACCCAGGGCTTCAACCGCAACCTCAGTACGGCCGAGATCATCGGCCAGGTATGGGTCGCGGCGCGCTCCGTGGGCAACATCACCCATCAGGTCCGCCGCATCACCAACGTGGTGCTGATGGGCATGGGCGAGCCGTTGCTGAACTTCGACAACGTGGTCGGCGCGATGAACCTGATGCGCGACGATCTCGGGTTTGGACTGGCCAACAAGCGGGTCACGCTGTCGACTGCAGGGCTGGTGCCGATGATCGACCAATTGTCCGAAGTCGCCGACGTCAGTCTGGCGGTGTCTCTGCACGCACCGACCGACGAACTGCGCGACACCCTGGTGCCGCTGAACCGCAAGTATCCGATCCGTGAGCTGCTGGCCGCCTGCGCGCGATACCAGGCCAAGCGACCGCGTAGCGCCATCACCTTCGAATACACGCTCATGCGCGGCATCAACGACCAGCCCGAGCACGCCCGTGCGCTGGTCAAGCTGCTGCGCCGCCTGCCCTCGAAGCTGAACCTTATTCCGTTCAATCCGTTCCCGGGCACGCGCTACGAGCGCTCTGGCGAAACCGAGATCCGCGCGTTCCAGAAAATCGTGCTCGACGCGGGGCAACTGGCGACCGTGCGCCGCACGCGCGGCGACGATATCGACGCGGCCTGCGGCCAGCTGGTCGGCAAGGTCCTCGACCGTACCCGTCGTTCGCGCGAGTTCAAGGCGCGGATCGAGGAGGGGCTCGATGCGGCGTGATCGCATCCAGCTGCTGGTGATCGTATTGCTGGCCTGCTGCATGGCCGCATGCGGTACTACCACGCGCCGCGGCGACGGCAATTCGGGCAGCTCGAGTGACAAGGCAACCGCGCGCGCCAGTGCGGCCGGTACCAATGTGCAGTTGGGGCAGGGCTACATGGAGCAGGGTCGGCTGGAGCTTGCGATGGACAAGCTCACCCGCGCGATCGAGATCGATCCGCGCTCGACTTCCGCGCATACCGTGATCGCGGTGTTGTACGAGCGGATCTCCGACCCGGTCAATGCCCGAATCCACTACAAGCGCGCCAGCGAGCTGTCGCCGCGCGCGGGCGATGTGCTCAACAACTACGGCACCTTTGTGTGCAAACAGGGCGAGTATCCTGCCGCCGACCAGCTGTTCGTACGTGCGCTCGCCGATCCGTTCTACAAGACGCCCGCCGTGGCGCACGCCAATCGCGGTGCCTGCGCTGCCTCCTCGGGCGACCTTGCGGTGGCCGAAGAGAGCCTGCGGCGCGCGGTGCAGCTGTCGCCGAACAATCCCGACGCGCTGTTCTCGATGGCACGGGTGAGCTACCTCAAGGGCGACTTCATGAATGCGCGTGCCTTCGTGCAGCGTTATGAGGCAACTGGACGCGCGGCGGTCGACGGGCTGCTGTTGGGCTACGAGATCGAGCAGAAACTCGGTAATGTGCGCGGCGCCAACGAATATCGGCAGCGACTGCTGGTTCAATTTCCGGACTCCGAGGCGGCACGCCGCCTCAGCGACAGGCAGTCGCCGCAATGAGCCGCGCGGTATGCGGCAGGTGCGCTGGCGCAAGCCGGGCGCGAATCACATCGGACAAGCGCTGGTAATGTTGGACATCGCGGGGGGAAAAATGAACGAGCAAGTTCCGCAACACCAGCCGGGCGACGCGCCGGGCGCTCCATGTGCACCCACGGCAATCGAAACGGGCGCCTTGCCCGAGACAGCTGCTGCGATCTCCAGCGAGGCGGAAATCGGCGCGCGGTTGCGCGCGATTCGCGAGACCACCGGTCTCAGCCGCGAAGACTTCGCCCGCAAGGCGCGGATTCCGACTGCCGTGCTGGCCGACCTGGAAAGCGGTCGGCTGGCGCGTCTGGGTGCATCGGTGTACGTGCGTGGATACGTGCGCAGCGTGGCGCGTGCAGCCGGGGTCGACGACACCGATCTGATGCTCCAGGTACGGCAGGTGGAAGCCGCACGCGGTCCTGAGGAGCGGGCAACGGTCGCACCAAGAATGCTCGGCGGCACGCAGCGGTGGCTCAGTCGCTACGCCAGCCCGGTCGCGTACGCGCTGCTGACCGGTGTCGTGGTGGTGCCGCTGGTCTACCTCGCCCGGCCCAGTGGAAGCGAGTTGGCTCAGGTTCCCACGCTGACCCCGATCGACGCGCCGCAGCGGTCAGCGGCCTTGTTGCCTGGCGCGGTGTCCGGATCGACCCTTGGAAACGCCGTGTCCCCGACTGGCAGTGCCCAGCGACAGAGCATCGCCGTTGCTTCGCCGCTCGACGAGAGCGCGATAGCGGCGGGTCCGCCGGTGGCGCCTGTCGTATCCTCGCAGCCGGTCATGGCCACGTTCGCGCCGATGCCCGACGCGACATCCGGCAATCTCTCCCAACGCGTGACCCTGCGTTTGCGCGCGGCCAGCTGGGTAGAGTTCACCGGGTCCGACGGTAGCCGCCTCGAGTATGCCTTGCTGCCTGCGGGCACGACCCGCGACTACAAGCTGCAGGGCAGCGCAGAGCTTCGAATCGGCAACAGCGGTGGCGCCGAGCTGAGCGTCGACGGCAAGCCGGTCGACCTTGCAGCCATAAGTCGCGCCAACGTGGCGATCGTGGTGTTGGGCAAGCCCGGCAACACCTCTGCAGACTGATCTCATTCAGGCGCGATCGGCCAAGCTGTCGCGTCACCTCGCTGGAACTGGAAATGGCAATCGAAGACCTCGACGAACACGAACAAAGCGAACGCGCCCGCAAGTGGCTGAGCCAGAACGGTGGCTCGATCGTCCTCGGCATCGGTGTCGGCATCGCGGGATTGGCGGGCTGGCATTACTGGGAGCAAGCCAAGCGCGAGCGGACCCAAGCCGCGCAGGCGGAGTACCAGGTATTGGTCGATGCCGAGGCCAAGCAGGACGCGGAAGCCATCGCGAAGTCTGCAGCGACCCTGCGTCAGGACTTTTCCGCCACGTCCTATGGAGTTTTCGCCGCGCTCAATCAGGGGCGCGATGCGGTACGCAAGGGCGACCTCGCGGCTGCCGAAGAGGCGCTGCTTTGGGCCCGCGGCGTGAATCCGGACCTGCCAGCACTGCACGAGTTGGTGGTGGTGCGTCTGGCGCAGGTCAAGCTGGCGCAGGGCCAGGCCCAGGCCGCAATCGATCTGCTCGAGGACGACGCATCCACCGGCTTCAAGGGCGTGGTGTCGGAGCTGCGTGGCGATGCGCTGGTCGTATTGGGTCGCATCGACGATGCGCGATTGGCCTACGACGATGCGTTGTCCGCGCTCGACCCCGGGTCGCCACAGCGAAACTTCGTGGAAATGAAGCGCGACGACTTGGTGGCAGCCGTCGCCACGGCGGCAACGCCTGCGCCTGCCGCACCGTCCGCTCCCGCAGCGCCGAGCGCTCCCGCTGAACCGCCCGCGGCATCTGCCGACGCGGCGAAGGCAAACTCATGATGCGCTCGATGCTGCTGGGAGCACTGCTGGTGCTCTCGGTTTCCGGCTGCGACTGGATCAAGTCGGGCGGCAAGCCGGATGCCGCTCCGCCGACCGAACTGGTCGAGTTCGCGCCAACCGTCGGCGTGAGCCAGGTGTGGACGCGCAAACTCGGGTCCGGCGTGGGCAAGGCCGGGCTGAAGCTGCGTGCGACGTACGACGACGGCAGAATTTTCTCCAGCGACGCCTCGGGCGCGGTATTGGCCTTCGACGCGACGAGCGGTGCACAGACATGGCGCGTGGAGCTGGGCGACCCCGTCTCCAGCAGTCCGGGTGCCGGCGACGGCCTGGTCGTGGTCGGAGGGATCAATGGAACGGTGGTGGCACTCGATGCCGCCTCTGGCACCCAACGTTGGACCGCTGCTGCATCATCCGAGGTGCTGGCACCACCTGCTGTAGGCGCTGGCGTGGTGGTCGTACGCGCGATCGATGGACGTATTTTCGGATTCGACGCTGCCGATGGCACCCGTCGCTGGGTATTCGACCGCGGTGTACCGCTGTTGAGCCTGCGCGGAAATGGTCCGCCTCTGATCGCCGACGGGGTGGTATTCGCCGGCTACGACAACGGCAAGATCGTAGCGCTCACGCTGTCCGACGGCGCGCTGCGCTGGGAGCAAACGCTCGCGCAGTCCGAGGGCCGCACCGAGCTCGAGCGCATGGTCGATATCGACGGCGAACTGGCTAAAAACGGCGACGAACTGTTCGCGGCCAGCTATCGCGGGCAGGTCGGCGCCCTCGCGCCCGAGAATGGTCGCATTCTGTGGACGCGCGATTTCTCCGGCTACGCTGGCGTGAGTCTGGCGGGCGACAAGCTGCTGGTCGTAGACGATGGCGGGGCAGTGCAGGCGCTCGATGTGCGCAGCGGCGCGTCGGTGTGGAAGCAGGAGGGTCTGCTGCGTCGTTGGCCCGGTACCCCGGTAGCGGTCGGCAACTACGCGGTGGTCGGCGATTTCGAGGGCTATCTGCACTGGCTGTCGCTGGAAGACGGCAGTTTCGTTGCGCGTCAGCGCCAGGGCAAAGATGGCATTCGCGCCGCACCGCTGGTCATCGGCGATGTTGTCTACACCACCAGCGCCGACGGCGGCCTCTCCGCCTGGCGGGTCGGTGGGTGAACCGCAAGGTCGCGGCAGCATGAACGCTGCCGCGCCTGCCTCGGAGGTTGCGGTGCTACCCGTGGTTGCGCTGGTCGGACGCCCCAACGTGGGCAAGTCGACCATCTTCAATGCCTTGACCCAGTCCCGCGATGCGTTGGTGGCCGATCGGCCCGGCGTTACGCGTGATCGCCACTATGGCGTATGCCGAGGCGATGAGGGCGCGTTCGTGGTGGTCGACACCGGCGGCCTTTACGGCGACGGCGATGAGTTGTCCGACCTGACCCGCGAGCAGGCCGAGGCCGCGATTGCCGAGGCGACCGTGGTGGTGCTGGTGGTCGATGCGCGCGAAGGGCTGCTGCCCGGCGACCAGCGCATCTGCGACGAACTGCGCAAGGCCGGTCGCGACTGCGTGCTGGCGGTCAACAAGTGCGATGGGCTCGATGAGAACTCCGCGCAAGCAGAGTTCGCGCGGCTCGGCATGTCGCCCTCGATCGGGCTGGCGGCCAGTCATCGACACAATCTGGACCGGCTCGCAGCACTGCTGCGCGAGCGGCTGCCGGCGGTGGTCGACACCGACCTGGCCAGCGATCCGGAACGCATCCGGGTGGCGATCGTAGGGCGCCCGAATGTGGGCAAGTCGACCCTGGTCAATCGCCTGCTGGGCGAAGAGCGGGTGATCGTGTCCGAACACGCCGGCACCACCCGCGATGCGATTCACGTGCGCCTGGAGCGCGACGGCCGCAAATACCTTCTGATCGATACCGCCGGGGTGCGGCGCCGCGCGCGCGTCGAGGATGCGGTCGAGAAGTTCAGCGTCATCAAGACCCTGCAGGCGATGGAGCAGGCGCAGGTCGTGATCGTGATGATCGACGCCGGCCAAGGCGTGACCGAACAGGACGTGACCGTGCTCGGCCATGCGCTGCATGCCGGGCGCGCGCTGGTGGTGGCGATCAACAAGTGGGATGGTCTGGATCGATACCTGCGCGAGCGCTGCCGTACCGAACTGCACCGCAAGATCGACTTCGCGCCGTGGGCGCTGCAGGCCTATATCTCCGCGCGCGAGGGCTCCGGTCTTGGCGAGTTGATGAAGATGGTCAACAAGGCATGGCGCTCGACCCAGTGGGAAGGATCGGCGAGCGATCTGACCAAGGCGCTGGAACTGGCGATCGAAAGCCACCAGCCGCCGCTGGTGCGCGGCCATGCGCCGAAGCTGCGCTATGCACACATGGGCGGCAAGAATCCGCCGCGGGTGGTGATCCACGGAACGCGCCTGTCTTCGGTGGCAGCCAGCTACAAGCGCTATCTGGAAAACACTTTTCGCAAGCACTTCCGCCTCGAAGGCGTGCCGGTGCGGTTGGAGTTCAAAGAAGGCGAGAATCCCTACAAGGGCAAGCGCAACGTGCTGACCGAGCGCCAGGTGCGCAAACGCCAGCGGCTGGTGCGCAACGCGCGCAAGCGCTGAGCGTGGCGAACCTCTGAACATTTCGCCGCCGCTCGCGCGCACTGCGTTGGCGGGAGCGATCCTCGCCGGCGGGGCAGGGCGGCGGGTCAACGGTGCCGACAAGGGCTTGCTCGATTGGCGCGGCAAGCCGCTGATCGAACACGTGGTCGCGCGCATCGCGCCGCAGGTGGACAGTCTGGTCATCAGCGCCAATCGCAATCGCGACAACTATGCGCAGTTCGGCTATCCGGTGCTTGCCGACCGCGTAGCGGGGTATCCAGGCCCGCTGGCGGGGATTGCCGCGGCACTGGCTGTCGCGCCGCACGAGTGGTTGCTCTGCGTTCCCGTCGACCTGCCGCTGTTGCCGCTGGATCTTGCAGCGCGTCTGCTGCAAGCCGCAATCGCGCACGGCACTACCGTCGCAGTCGCGCACGATGGTCAGCACCGACAATCCCTTTGCGCGCTGTTGAAGGGAACGCTCGCGGCAAGCGCCAGTGCCAGCCTCGCGCGAGGCGACGGCGCGGTCTGGGCATGGCAGGATGCGTGCGGCGTGGTCGAGGTCGACTTCAGCGATCAGCCGGACGCATTCACCAACCTCAACAGCTTCGCACCCGGATGATCGAACTGGCCCAAGCGCGCACGCTGGTGCGCAACAGCCTCGCCGAATGCACCCCGGCCGTCGAGCGCGTGCCGCTGGAAGCAGCGCTCGGGCGCTACCTGGCCGATGATCTGCGCGCGCCGGGCAATGTGCCGGGTTTCGTGCACGCGGCGATGGATGGCTACGCGGTTCGCGCGAGCGACCTGCACGCAGCCGGCGTCACGCGACTGCGGGTGGCAGCGACCGTGCTCGCCGGCGGCGCGGCAGCGCCGGCCATCGATGCTGGTGAATGCGTGCGCATCATGACCGGCGCGCCACTGCCGGCAGGCGCCGATACCGTGGTCATTCGCGAGCACACCAGCGTGGATGCGGCGGATGTGCTGATCCAACCCGGTAGCGCCGCCGGCGCCAACGTCCGTGCGGCCGACGACGACTTCTCCGCAGGCACGCTCGCGTTGCGCGCCGGCAGCCGGCTCGATGCGGCAGCGCTCGGGGTATTGGCATCGTTCGGGTTCGCCGCAGTGGCTGTGCGCGCGCAGCTGCGGGTCGCGGTGCTGGTGACCGGCGATGAGCTGGTCGCACCGGGTCTGCCGCTTGGCTTCGGCCAGCGCTACGACAGCAATCGCAGCCTGCTTACCGGGTTGCTGCGCGAGCACGGTGCGCTGATCACCGATGCACGCCAGGTTGCCGATGATCCGCAGGCGATCGAAGGGGCGTTGCGCGATTGTGCACTCCGCGCAGACTTGCTGCTCACCACCGGTGGCGCATCGGCCGGTGATGCCGATTTCCTGCCTACGCTGTTGTCCCGGATCGGCCGGCAGGTATTCTGGAAAGTGGCGATGCGGCCGGGGATGCCGGTGCTTTTCGGCCATCTCGATGGCGTGCCGTTGTTCGGTTTGCCTGGCAATCCGGTCTCGGTGTTCGCGACCTTTGTCGCGCTGGTGCGTCCGGCGATCGCGCAGTTGATGGGCGCGCCAATGATCGATCCGCCGCCGGTTCATGCGCGGCTGACGCAGATGCTGCACAAGCGCCACACGCGCCTCGAATTCCGTCGCGCCCGGCTGCTCGCAGCGGACGATGGCGTCCTGCATGCAGAAATCAACCCTTCGACCAGTTCGGGTGCGTTGCGCAGCGTGATAGAGGCCGACGCGCTGGTCGAGCTGGCCGCGCCAGCGCGGGACTATGCGGTCGGCGATCTGGTATTGGCGCATCGCATTCGCAGCGGGCAGTGGCTGTCGTGAGCACGCCGCGCGAGTCGTCGATCATCGAGATCGAGCCGGCTGAAGCTGTGCGCCAGCAGGCCGCCGGCGCGCTATTGCTGGATGTGCGCGAGCCGGGCGAGTGGGCGCTGGGATCGCCAGATGGTGCCGCCCGGATAGCGCTCGCCGAGCTTGCGGCAACGATCGAGCGCCCACCGCTGCACGACCGCACCCGCAGGATTGCGCTGCTGTGCGCCAGCGGGCGTCGCTCGCTGCTGGCTGCCGCGCTTTTGCGTGATGCGGGTTTCGCGCAGGTCGCCTCGGTTGCCGGTGGCTTCCAGCGCTGGCGGCAGCAAGACTTGCCGTGGTCGCCGGTGTCGACACTGGATGCGGATGCCCGCGAGCGCTATTCGCGCCATCTGCTGCTGCCCGAGGTCGGTGAGGCCGGCCAGCAGCGCCTGCTGCGCGCGCGTGTGCTGGTGGTTGGGGCCGGCGGGCTCGGATCGCCGGTGGCGCTGTATCTGGCGGCCGCCGGCGTGGGCTATCTGCGCATCATGGACCCCGACCTGATCGAGCGCAGCAACCTGCAGCGCCAGATCCTGCATGCGGATGCGCGGGTCGGCGAATCCAAGGCGTCGTCGGCAGCAACCAGCCTGCGCGAATTGAATCCATCGATCGTCATCGATGCGCGCCAGCAGCGGGTCGATGCCGGCAACGTGCGCGAGTTGGTCGGCGATGTCGATCTGGTAGTCGATGGCAGCGACAACTTCGTGACGCGCTACTTGTTGGACGCGGCCTGCACGGCAAGCGGCAAACCGCTGGTGTATGGCGCCATCCATCGCTTCGAAGGGCAGGTCAGTGTGTTTGGTGGCGACCCGCAGGCGCCGTGTTATCGCTGCCTGTTCCCCGATCCACCTGCAGCGCAAGATGCGCCCAGCTGCGCGGAGGCCGGCGTGCTGGGCGTATTGCCGGGAATCGTCGGCAGTTTGCAGGCGACCGAGGCACTCAAGCTGCTGCTCGGCATCGGCCGCAGCCTGCGCGGTCGTTTGCTGCATGTCGATGCGCTATCGATGCAGTTTCGCGAGTTGGGGATCGCGCGCGACCCGCTCTGCCCCGGCTGCGGTCCGATCGAGAACCGCCGGCTGCCGCAGGGGCTGGAGTCCTTGTGCCGGATTGGTTGAGGCCTCAGTCCGGCGTGTCGTGCTGTGCATTGGACCGTTCCTGTTGCGCCGGGGTGGCTTGCCGCTGGTAGCGCGCCTTCCATTCGGTAACCGGCATGCCGTAGATGCGCTCGCGCGCTGCGTCCTTGTCCAGACCATGGCCGCACTCAGCGGAAGCCTCGCGGTACCAGTCGGCAAGACAGTTGCGGCAGAACCCGGCAAGATTCATCAAGTCGATGTTCTGCACGTCGCTGCGCGTGCGCAAGTGTGCGACGAGTCGGCGGAATGCTGCCGCTTCGGCTTCGATTTCGGTTGCCATGCGCGTCGCCTCACAGGAATGATGACCAGTGTAGCGGTGCCGCGCTGCAGGCCCGATAATGTCCCCTGTCCTTATGCAGGCGGTGACGGTGGCGGCCAGGATTCTCGACGGGCGCAAGATCGCCGACGGCGTGCTCGACAACGTGCGCCGTCGGGTGCAGCAGCGCGTGGGTGCTCGGCTGCCGGCGCCAGGCCTGGCCGTGGTACTGGTCGGTGCGGATCCTGCCAGCGCGGTGTACGTGCGCAACAAGCGCCGCGCCTGTGAACAAATCGGCTTCGTGTCGCTCGATTTCGACCTGCCGGCATCCACGCCGGAAGCGGAGCTGTTCGCACTGGTCGATCGGCTCAATCGCGATCAGTCCGTGCATGGCATCCTGGTGCAGATGCCGCTGCCGCCGCATATCGACGCGACGGCCCTGATCCAGCGCATCGACCCCGACAAGGACGTGGACGGATTCCATGCGACCAATGTCGGGCGGCTGGCGCTGCGCCAACCGGGTCTGCGCCCGTGCACTCCGAAGGGCGTGATGACCCTGCTCGCACATACCGATCGGCCGGTGCGCGGCAAGCGCGCGGTGATCGTTGGCGTCTCCAACCACGTCGGTCGGCCGATGTTGCTGGAGCTGCTGCTGGCAGGTTGCACGGTGGTTGGCTGCCATCGGTTCACCGAGGATCTTGCCGGCGAAGTGGCGCGAGCCGACATCCTGGTGGTCGCCGTGGGCAAGCCCGGGCTGGTCGATGGCAGCTGGATCAAGCCGGGTGCGGTGGTGATCGACGTGGGGATCAATCGGCGTGCGGACGGTCGACTGGTTGGCGATGTCGACTTCGCCACCGCGTCCGAGCGGGCGGCCTGGATCACGCCGGTGCCGGGTGGGGTCGGCCCGATGACCGTGGCCATGCTGATGCAGAACACGCTCGAAGCAGCCGAACGTTCCGGATCCTGACCAAAAATTGACCCCACCTTCGTGATTCCGCAACAACCACACCGCTACACTGTGCAGATGACTGGACTACGCAGCCCGCAGCGGAGCCGCGGGATCGGGCCCCGCCTGTTGCTGGGCGCGGCCGCCGTGGCGGGCCTTGGCGGTTGTGCCAGCCTGATCGGCAACGTGGGCGCCGGCCTCGGCCGCGACCTCAGTGCCGGGGTGCTCGATCAGGACGACCCGCAAACGGTCGCCGATGGCCTGCCGGCTTACCTGCTGCTGATCGACGGCCTGCTCAGCTCGAGTCCGGACAATGTCGGCCTGCTGCTGTCGGGGTCCAAGCTGTACGGCGCATATGCCGGTGGATTCACTGATGATCCTGAGCGGCGCAAGCGGCTGGCGCTGAAATCCGAGGCCTATGCGCGACGCGCGGTATGTATCGGTTCGCAGCCGCTGTGTGCGGTGATCGACCGGCCATACGATGAGTTCCTGCCCGCCCTGGAGCGCATCGGTCCGCGCGAGATCGAGCTCGCGCACGCACTCGCCGTTGCATGGGCGGGCGTGTTGCAGTCGGATACCTCCGACTGGGCGCGCATCGCCGATTTGCCGCGGGTCGAGGCACTGCTCGGTCGGGTCCGTGCGCTGTCGCTTGCCTACGACGGCGGCTCGGCATCGATGTATCTGGGCGTGCTCAACTGCCTGCGCCCGGAGAGCCTGGGTGGCAAGCCGCAGGACGGCATGCGCTATTTCGCCGAGGCGCTGACGGCGTCGGGTGGTCGCAACCAGATGGCGAGGGTGCTCGATGCGCAGTATTGTGCGCGTCTGCTGTTCGATCAGGAGCGCCATGACCGCCTGCTCGCTTACGTGCTGGCTGCCGACCCGCGCGCGCCGGGTCTGACCCTGATCAATACGCTCGCACGCAAGCAGGCCACGGACTTGCAGGCATCCGGCAAAGACTATTTCTGATTCCGACAGGACGTTCCATGCATTCCATGATTCGCACCACGCTGATGGTCCTGGCCCTGCTGCCGGGCCCCATCGTCTACGCCCAGACCACCATCAAGATCGCCACTGTGGCGCCCGAGGGCAGCAGTTGGGTGCGCGAGATGCGTGCCGGTTCCGATGCGATCAAGACCGCGACCGAGGGTCGCGTGCAGTTCCGCTATTACCCCGGCGGCGTGATGGGATCCGATGCGCCCGCAGTGCTGCGCAAGATCAAGCTCGGCCAGTTGCAGGGCGCGGCATTGAACTCGACCGAACTGTCGCAGGTGGATCCGGATGCGCAGATCCTGACCTTGCCCTTCCTGTTCGAGTCGGAGGCGGAAATCCAGGCCGTGCGCAAGACCATCGACCCGCTGCTGCGCGCCAGCATCGAGTCCAAGGGCATGGCTGTTCTGGGGGTTGCCGACGGCGGTTTCGCGTATCTGATGAGCACCCGGCCAATCCGCACCAAGCAGGAATTGGCCGCGACCAAGGTGTGGGCGCCGCAGGGCGACATGGTGTCTATCCGCACTTTCGAGGCTGGCGGCGTGCGACCGGTCACCTTGCCTACCGCCGACGTATACGTCGCGCTGTCGACGGGTCTGGTCGAGACGGTGGGCAACAGTCCGTCCGGCGCGATCATTTTCCAGTGGCATACGCGGCTCAAGCAGATGATCGACCTGCCGATGACCGTCCTCATGGGCTATCTGGTTGTCGACGGCAAGGTGTTCGCCAGGATCTCTGCATCTGACCAGCTAATCGTGCGCGAGGAGATGAATCGGGTGTTCGAGCGGATCGGCAAGAACAATCGTCGCGACAATGTCTCTGCGCGCGAAGTGCTGGTCAAACAGGGCATCGAGATCGTCGCCAGCGCACCGGAACAGCAGGCCGAGTGGGTGGCAGTCGGTCGCACTGCGATCGACGAGCTGGTCAAGGAAGGCGCGTTCACGCCAGCGATGCTGAAGTCGGTCAACGATGCGATTGCCGCATACCGTGCAGCCCATCGCAGCACTGGCGCCACGCCTGCTTCCTGACCATGGCGGAGGCGAACGATCCGGAGGTCGGCGCGCATGCCCGCGGGATCTGGTATGCGCTGCATCGTGCTGAAGATGCGCTGCTGACCCTGCTGGTCGCAGCGTTGGTGCTGATCGCGGGCGGCCAGATCGTGCTGCGCGCCGGATTCAATTCAGGGGTCGACTGGACCGAACCGCTGCTGCGCTGTCTGGTGCTGTGGGTGGCGATGTTCGGCGCCATGCTCGCCGCACGCGAGGACAAGCATCTTGGCGTGGATGCCATCCCGCGCATGCTCAGCGGCTTGCCGCGCATCGTCGTCCGTTTGCTGGCGCAGGGATTCGCTGCAGTAGTCTGCGGGTTGCTGGCGTGGTACTCGG
>Ga0209181_10000820_pt1 | contig 56529 bp, 49 predicted proteins | sample MAT05_FD_187208 | JGI IMG/M metagenome (GOLD analysis project Ga0209181, IMG submission 187208) | Freshwater microbial communities from Lake Fryxell liftoff mats and glacier meltwater in Antarctica - MAT-05 (SPAdes) (version 2) | ecosystem: Environmental > Aquatic > Freshwater > Ice > Liftoff...
CGCCGCCTGCCGAACCACCTGCGCCGCCGCCTGCCGAACCACCTGCGCCGCCGCCCGTTGTGCCGCCTCCCGAGCCGCCCGCCCCTCCGCCTTCCGAGCCACCGCCGATTCCGCCACCGCCAGATCCACCCGCGCCGCCACCTTTGGACCCGCCGTCTTCGAAGGTTCCGGTTGTCACGCAGGTGCGACTGACGAGCCCGCACCCGTAACCATCGAGGCAGTCTGCATCGGTGGTGCACGCATAGACGGCCGGGGTGCCACCCGGGTCACACTGGCAACCCACGAGGGCGATACTGAGCCAGGCGGCGACAGCGAAACGCATGCCGCGGACCTTATCAGTCAGCGTAGGAGCCGTAGGGCTGGCCCACCTTGTTCTTGTGGGCACCGGCCGCGGCGGCGTTCAGCGTGAGCTCGACATCGCCTCCGCTTGCGCTGACTTCGATCGAACGGCGCTCGACGCTCTCGCCGCCCGCCCAGGCCGCGATCTTCCGCGTTCCGACCGGCACGTTCTCGAGCCGGAAGGTGCCGTCGGCCTCCACCTTGGTGAACAGCCCGTTCGGAGCGACCAGAATGCTCGCGCTCATGCGTGAGTGCATGTTGCAGAAAATCTCGACCACGCCCGGGTTCGACATCACGCGGCTCTTCACCGCATCGCCCGCGCGCGCATTGCCGAGGTCGAAAGCGTTGCCTTCGGATGTCGAGAACACGTTGTGAAAGATGCTGTCGAGGTTCGGGAAGTTCACCTTGGTTCCTCGCGCCACGACTGCCGTCCGCGGCGAGAACTGCTTTCCTTCCTGGCGCACTTCGAAAGAGCCGTTCGACGCCCCGGCCTTGACGTCTTCCACGAACACCCACGCCGGCCCGCTGGCGCCCGTCACTCTCACCCGACCTGTGACCACCGCCGTGCCCGCCTTCGACGGACGCGCTTCCTTGGCTGCAGGTGGCTCTTTCTCCTTTTGCATCGCAACAGCAGCGACCGGCACAGGCGCTTCGATCGCCGCCACCGGCAACAGCGCCTGGCCCTGCGCGAGCCGCAGCAGCTGTTGATCATGCTCGAGCTGCAGCTGCAGAATCTTCACCAGCAGCGCGCGCTGTTCGGCGAGCTCCTTCTCGAGGCGTGCGATCTCGTCGCGCGCCGACTTCGTCACCTTGCCGTCCTTCACCTGCCCCGCAGACTGCGCCTGCGCGAGCCCGACGACCGACAGCAACCCCAGCAGCAGAAAGCGCTTCATCTTTCGTCTCCTCTAGTACGCCAGCACGAGCGAGCTCGTGAACACGTCGTTCGGCACGTTCGGCACGCCGCCGTACTCGCCGTTGAAAAGGTATTCAGCCTTCAGCGTCACGTGCTCGTTGAAGGAAACGCGGGCACCAACAGTCGCGCGCCACGACCGGGTCAGGTACGCGCGTTCGTCGCCGAGCCAGACGAAGGCATCGCGGAACTCGCCGCGCACGAGCACCCCGAGCAGCGAGGTGATGCGCCAGAAGATCGCCAGGTAGCCGCTGTCGTTGAGGCGAAGACCATAGGCGTGGTCGACCTCTCGGCCCGCGGCTCCGCCCTTCAGGTACTGGGCTTCGACGCCAACCGGGCCGATGTCCCAGAGCAGATCCACGCCGACGAACCACAGCGGATCCTTCGTGTCGCGCGCGTGATCCTGCGGGCCCCACTCGCCCGAGACGCCGAGCTCGAGGTCTCCCAGCGGCGCGGAATCGAAGAGGCCAGTCGGCTTCAACGAGAGGCGGCCGCTGAACGTCTTGCCTGAGTTGCTGTCGATCTCGTCGTAGAAGTGAAACTGCTCGGTCGTCGACGAGCCGTTGGTGAAAGCAGCAGCGACGGTGAGGAAGTCGCCCTTGAAGAGCTTGGCCCGCGCCTTCACGCCCAGCGGCGTGCCCGTCGTGTAGCGGGCGATCAGCGACGGCGTGATGCCGAAGCGCATCGGCGAGTGGCGCGTGCGGTACTCGACGCCCATCAACGACTCCATCTTTCCGGCGAACAGCGAGAGCCGCTGATCCGCGGTCGGCATCCACTCGACCTGCGCGAGATCGAGATCGAAAGTGTCGCCCAGGTTGAAGTCATTGCCCGTGCGCGGGGTGAAGTTGAGGCCGACGGTGAAGAGCAGGTCTTCGCGAAAGGCCGCGCGCACGTTGAGGTTCGCGACGTTGAGGATGAAGCCCAGCGCGCCGCGCGAGTTCACCGAGTCGTAGCGGTCGACGCCGGGCGCTTCGCCCAGGTCGGCGACGTCGCCGCGCGAGTTCACCGCCGTCGCGAGAATATCGCCGTAGAACACCCAGCCGTACTGGCCCGCGTACTTAGGGAAAATCTTGTTGCCGAAGTCCTGCAAATACCCGGCGCCATTTCCCGTCGGCACGAAGAAGCCGAAGTCGACGTAGCCCGACAGCGTCACCGCGTTCGAGACGGTCTGAAAAAAGGACGGAGCGCCTTCTGCCGCCGGCGCCTGCTTCGACTCGATTCGCGAAAGCTTTTCTTCCAGCGCCGAGATGCGTTCGGGGTCCGACAGCGGCACCTCATAGAGAATGTCGCCGTCTTCCGTCTCGACCTCTTTCGCCTGTGACAGCACCAGCAGCGACACCAGAAAGAGGCTCATGGCGGCAGCACCGGGGCCGTGATGCGCGAGCTGGGCTGCGGGGCGCCAGTGAGGGTGCGGAGGAAAGAGACGAGGTCGGCCTGCTCGAGCGCGGTGAGGTGCAGCGGGCGAACCTGCACCGACTTCTTGCCCGGCACGTTCGAGTTCGAGCCGCCGCGGTCGTACATCCACACGACGTCTTCCAGCGTCGCGTACGCCCCGTCGTGCATGTACGGAGCGGTCAATTCGACGTCCCGCAGCGACGGCGTGCGCCACGTGCCCCGCAGCGATTCGCCCAGCGGCAGCTCGAGGTACGCGCGGCGCGACGTGTCAGTGGGACTGTCGGACCACATCGAGTCGCGGCGGAACCCATTCGCCCGCAGCTTCGCGAGCCCGTCGAGGCCGCCCGCGGGAAGGCAGTTCTTCCCGTTCACGCAGTCGCACACCGAGCCCTCGTGGCAGTCGGCCTCGGTCGGCACCGCCGCGCCCAGCTGCGGCACTCCCACGTTGTGGAACTGGCTGTCGGACATCAGCGGCGTGTTGTGGCAGTCGATGCACGAGCCCTTGCCGACGAACACGCGTGCGCCGCGCTTCTGTTCGGCGGTGAACAGCGTCGACTGCGCGCCCTCGTTCACCCAGCGATCGAAGGTCGAGTCGCGGCTGACCAGGGTTTGCTCGTAGGCCGCGATCGCCTTTGACCAGTTCACGTACGCGCCGGTGATCGTGTGCTGGTCGTCCGCGTCCATGCAGTCGAAGGCATCACCGAACGGCTCGGTGGTGGATCCGGCCTGGCACCCGGGAAGCGAGCCTGGGCGGCCTTCGAGAGGAAAGCGGGGCCAGCAGGACGATGCGCCGTCGGTCGAGGTGGCGTTGCGACAGGGGGCCGGACAAACGCCGGCGACCTTCGTGCACTGGCCTACGGCGTCGACGCGGGCGGCGGTCTCGGCCAGCGTGCCGTTGAAGGGCAGGGGAAACGCAGTGAAAACACCCGCGTAGGCGGCGGCGTACTTCTCGTTCATCAGCCAGAGGATCTTCAGCCGATTCGACGCCATCGACACGAAGCTCTCGGAGACCGCGACGATCTGCGACCACAGCGAATCGTTGCGCCCATTCCAGTAGATGATCCCGTAGTAGGCCGAGTTCACCGTCTGCTGCGAGTTGACGTCGTACCAACCGCCGCCGATCGAGACGTGGTTGGGGTTCGAGGTGAAGTCGGCTCCGGCGCGCGCGGGGTCGTGGCAGGTAGCGCACGAGATGTTCAGCGGCTGGCCTTTGGGCGCGCGTGCGTACGGCGTCGGGCGGCGAAGCGTGTCGAGCAGCGTCGCGGTGCCCGAGAAGCGTGGGTCGAAGTACAGCTGCTGGCCCAGGGCCTGCGCCTTCGGGTTCTGCGCGTACTTGTTCGATGGGTCGTTGGGAGGCGCCTCGGGCAGGTTCGCCAGCGCCTGCAGCTGACGCCATTCTTCGCCGCTGAACGCACAGTCGTCCGAGCCGCAGAGCACCTTGTCGACGTCCGGCCCGCAGCCTGCCGACAACACCAGCGCCACGACGACCACCGCCTTCTTCAACGCGCGCCCCCTCGCCAGAAAGCGAGCACCGCGAAGAGCAGCGCGAACAGCGGAACGAGGTACGCGAGCCGCCACGTCGCCTCATCCATGTCTTTCGGGACGGCGATGAACTTCGCCGGCGGCACCGCATCCTTCACTTCGATGCGACGAACGTCGCCCGACCACGTCGACGAGGCCGAGGTGCTGTCAGCCCAGGCGAGGCGATCGTCGATGGTCAGCGCGAGATGAACGCCCGAGCCTTCGGCGGCCTTTGCCAAAGCAACGTCACCGACCTGGCTGCCGAGCACGAGCAGCGCGACGACGCGATCGCCGATGCGCACCGCAACGGCCGCGACTTCGATCACGCGGTCGTCCACCAGCCATACGCCCGTCGCCGCGCCTTCCTGCGACATCGCCGCCTTCACGACCGCGGAGGTCGAGAGGTCGAGCCCTTTGAGCTTCGTCGCGCCGAGCACCACCTTCACCCGGCCCGCGGACGAGAGCACCGCGTACATCGGCAGGCCGTTGAGCTTCTGAACGTCCTGGAGGACGTCGAGAATCGTCGCGTCGTCGACGTCGGCCACGCTCAAGGTGGACTTCAGCCGCGGGTCTTCCGCCAGCAGCTGCGCGGCGCCCTTCACGCGATCCTGCGCGGCCTGGCGCAGCAACGCGATCAGCCCTTCGGCGCGCTCGAGCGAATCGGCATTTGCGGCGGCCTTCTCGCTGCGGCTTTGCTGGCGAACGGCGACGAACCAGGCGAGGGCGAGGACGAGGCCGAGAATCGCTCCGGCGGTGCTGACCAGCGATCGCCGCTTCACCATCTGGGTGCGGGAGTTGGTGGTGGTGCTCATCGCAGCTCCACCGTCTGCGGGCCGGTGTTCAGGTCGACGTCTTTGCTGAGGACGACCTGGCCGTTGACGAGCACGTCGAGGTGCGCGCGGCCGACCGGCAACACGAGCTGTTCACCCTGGCGGGCCGTCTTCCCTGCGATGCGCACCATGCCCCCTTCTGGAACATGGTCGAATTGCACAATGGCAAGCTCTGCGACCAGCGGAAAACGCTGCGCGATCTGCTTGCCGGCCTCGAGCGCCATCGACGCCCGCACCGGTGCGTAGCCCGCCTTGTCGAGCCGCACGTCCAGCGGGCCTGACGGAAACCCCGCCATCGTCGCCGGAGTCACTTTTCCCGTCGGCTCGCCCGCCACGAAGATGAAAGCGCCCGAAGGCTCCGAGTCGATCTGCACGCTCGCCGTCAGCAAAGCTGCACCGGCGGAAGGCAGGGGATCGCCCATCGCGGCGAACGCCGCGGCAACGAGCAGGAGACCCGCGGTGGCGAAAGAGGCGACCTGCCACAGCGGCCGGGGACGCAGCGCGGTCGGCATCGGCGTGCGGGCAACGCCCTGCGGGGTGGCAGCGCCGAGGCGGCGCAGCTCGTGGAAGGAGGCGGTGACGTTGGTGCCGCGGGCGATGGACTTCTTCAGCTCGGCCTTGCGCGTGCCGCCGAGCTCTTCGAGCCACTTGCCGAGATCCCGATCAGACGGGCGGAAGCTGCGGTTGCGAAGGTAACGGTCGAGCGCCTCTTCGAGCTCCGCCGCCGTCTGAAAGCGCTGCGACGGCTCGCGGGCCAACGCCTTGATCACGATCGCTTCGAGCTGGGGGTCGAGCTCAGGGCGTTGGTCTCGCAGCGACGGAACCTCACCCAGGCGCACGGCCATCAGCGTGGCGCCCGAGCTCTCGCGGCGGAACAGGGTGGTGCCGGCGAGCAGCTCCCAGAGGACGATGCCGAGGCCGAACACGTCACAGCGGCGATCGATCACCATCCCGTCGCTGAACTGCTCGGGGGCGAGGTACCCCATCTTGCCTTTTATCATCCCGACTTCGGTCTCGAAGGTGTTCGTCGCGGCCTTCGCGATGCCGAAGTCCACCACCTTCACGTGGCCCTGGTAGGTGACGAGCACGTTCGACGGGTTGACGTCGCGGTGAACGAGGTCCAGCGGGCGGCCGTCGGCGTCGGTGAGCTCGTGGGCGAAGTGAAGGGCCTCGGCGGCGCGCTGAACGATGAACGCGGCGATGTCGGGGTCCACTTGCGCGCCTGCTGCGGCGGACATGGCGGCGATGTGCTGCAGGTCTTCGCCGGGCAGGTACTCCATCGCCATGAAGTAGGCGCCCTGCTCGAGGCCCAGCTCGTAGATGCGGACGATGTGCGGGTGGTCGAGGCGCGCGGCGAGGCGGGCTTCGTCGAGGAACATCTGCACGAAAGGGGTGCTCGCCGCGTTCGCCGCCAGCACGCGCTTCAGCGCCACCACCCGGGTGAAGCCTTCGACGCCGACCTGCACCGCGAGTGAGAGCTCGGCCATGCCGCCCTTCGCCAGCGGGCCGATGATCCGGTACTTGCCGAACGCCTCAAGCCCTTCCGGGCGGTACGACGGCGCGGTGTTCTCTACGCTGGGCCGCGGGTCGGGAGGGCTCATCAGGAGGACGCGACTACCATCCTTGCCGGGGCTTGAGAATGGGCGGCTCCGTCCAAGCTCGCCGTCGCCTTCGAGACGGTGTTGAACGCCGACACCACCGAGGCGACCGCGCTCGCCTCCTGCACCGGTACGTCGCCTACTCGCGCTCCGAGTTCATGCGGCCGCGGAGACTCGACCCGCAGATCGCGGATCAAGCGTGCGGAGGTCCTACAAAAACACCTTCGGCAAAAAACCAGCCAGCGTTCCAGCCGGCCACGCATTCCGTCAGAGCGCGAATGTGCTTCGGCAAGGCGGTCAGTTTCGTACCAAGCTGGAGCCAGGAGTTGTGAGACATCGCTCGTCATCACTTCATCCACTTCAGGCCATCGAGCTACTGCTCGGACTTGTGCGGGAGTTAGAAGTGCCCGAACTGCGAAGGCGGCTTCGAGGCTTTCCGCACCGGAACCAGGGTACTGCTGGAGTACTGCTGGAGTAGTTTCAATAGCAGCGGTCGCATGGAAGACGCCGCGTAAGATCGTTTGGCGCCGAACGGTTGAGATGACGTCCTGAAATTCTTTAGATCCACAGCGCACAGGCTGGCGGTGAGTGGGTCGGCAAACTTCCAGGTCTGTACCGCGACGCCGGTCGACGAGGCTGCCTTCGGGTTTGGCGAGGGTCGTCGCGCAAAGAACACGCGCTTAATCCGTGAATGGCGTCTGCGCAATGGCTGGTAGTTGGAAGCCGAAGGCAACGCAGAATGCGAGCATTGAGAAGGTGCGGATCACGCGGATCGGTTACCAATGAAAGTAGAATTCGGTCAATTCGAATCAAGTAGGGCGCGTCATGCCGCACAAGTGTAGTCACTGCCTTCGACCCAGCCGCGCTCGTTCAGAAATGCCCGGATGCTCTGGCGTGCGCCCTTCGCGCCGACCGCCGCGACGAGGTGACCCGAGGGAGCGCCGACGTCCTCGAGGCCGACCACGGGCGCGCCTGCGATCACCGTGCCGATCTTCTTTGCGTTCACCTCGATGAACCGGTCGACGCCGCCCAGCCGCCGCGCGAGCTTGAGTCCGGTCGCTCCGGCGCCCCAGATCGTGACCGGAGCGCGAAGCAACGGCTTCAGAAACCGCGCCTTCAAGTCGAGATGCCGGTCGAGCCCGTAGCGCGGATCCGTTCGCGTGACGCGCGCCGCATGGTCCCGCCACCTGAACATCACCGGCTCGATGCAGCGCAGCTTCCGCCCGCTCTCGAGCAGCCGCAGGAACAGCTCCCAGTCTTCCGGGAAGTCGCCGTCGCGCCAGCCCCCCGCCCACTCGAACGCTTCGCGCCGCAGCGTGATGCTCGGGTTGCACAGCGGGCTTTCCACCAATCGATCGGCGAACAGCGCTTGGGCCGTGGTCAGCGAGCTCAGCCACCTCGCGTACGACTGCAGGTTCGGGCTCACCGCGGCGCCGTCGTTGAACACCTCGACCTGGGTCCCCACCCCACACAACGACTCGTCTTCGTTCAGCGCCTGCACCGACAGTGCGAGCCGCCGTGCATCGCACTCGTCGTCCGCGTCCATCCGCGCGATGAAAGGGGCCTGCGCGTGCGACAGCGCCAGATTCGACGCGGCCACCACGCCCACGCCTTCCGTGCGCAGCACCTTCACGCGCGAATCCGACTTCGCGATTCTCTCGAGCACCTCGAGAGTCCCGTCGCCCGACCCGTCGTCGACCGCGATCAGCTCCAGCTTGGTCAGCGACTGCCCGAGAATGCACTGCACCGCGCGCGCGACGGTCGCCTCCGCGTCGCGTGCTGGCAGCAACACCGAGACCCCAATCGCCACCGGCGCAACTGTAGCAATGGCCCGCGCGCGGTTCTGAGGGATCGCTACCAACCTTGGGCACGGCTAGATTCGAAGAAATGTTGCCGCCGACAATGCCAGAGCTTTCGCAGCCCGGCGCACAGCCATACTTCATCTGGTCGACCCAGATGACGGTCGCTCAACTGCATGAAGCGCTGCGATCGCCGGATCCAGAGGTCCGCGCGTACTGGACCGGCACGTTGCTTCGAGAGGCAAACAGCCGGGACGTGTGGCTCTTCGTCAGCCCGCAGCAAATCCGGGCGCAGTGGCCGCGTCTCCTCAGGCATCTCGGGCGAACCCGCTCGCGCTGGGCGTTCTTGCTTGGGCTCCCCACTCCGATCTGGCCGCCGGTGATCGATCATGCGGAATAGCTTTGATCGGCGGGTAGTGTCGGAGGCGACGCTGGAGCTCTTGCGGGGCTGTCAGGCACATGCGCGCTGCGAGCTGGGCGGCGGAGCTGGATTGAGCGGGGCGTACCTCTCTCACCGATTGTCTCAGGATGTCGACCTCTTCTGTTCAGACCTCCGCGACGTCCGCAAGCTCGTGGACTCGCTTCCAAAGCTCGCGCGCGAGCGAGGCCACCCGCTCACTCTCGTCCGAGATGAGGGCTCCTTTGCGCGAGCGCACTGCCATCTGCCGGGCGGAAGTCTGGAGATCGATGTCGTCGTCGAGTCTTCACCAGACCTTGCTCCCGCGACTTTGCTCGAGGGGGTCGTCGTCCGGTCTTTCGACGACATGCGGGCGTCAAAGCTCACCTGCCTGCTGTCACGCTCTGAGCCCAGAGATCTGGTGGACATCCTTTTCCTCGAACGGGCAGGTCATTCGGTTGAAGACGACCTCGCGCTCGCGCTCCGAAAAGACAGCGGCATCGATCCAGCTGTCCTTGCGTGGCTGATGCGACAGTTTCCGACCCGGCCGATGCCCCAGATGCTCGAGCCGCTATCCCAAGACGAGCTGGTGAGGTTCCGCGATCAACTGAGTGAGCGGTTCAGGGCGCTCTCAATTCCGGCCGAAGGCTAGTCCCAGGGGACTGGTCATCCACACCGTCGGCCGTTGCAACTGTATCAACGGGCCGCTTCAATCTGCCCCCGATGAAACCGGGAATCTTTGCGCTCGTGGTGCTGGCCGCAGTCGCCCTGGCTGGCGCCGGCGCGTACTTCTTCTTTCAATCGAAGCCGCCTGTCGCGTCGATGCCGCCGGGACCTCCCGCGACGCTGCTCGTCCAGTCGGATCCCAGTGGCGCCGCCGTGAAGCTCGACGGCTTCCCCTACGGTGTCGCGCCGGTCGCAATCTCGCCTGTCGCGCCCGGCGAGCACTCGCTGGAAGTCACCGCCATCGGTGGAAAAGCGAAGACGCAAGTCGTAACGATTCAGCCCGGCGAAAGGCACTCGGTCACCGTTCAGATCTCGCCCTGACGGAGCGCGCGTGGTGTGTAGACTCCGCCACGCCGCAGCATGAGCACCGACTCCACGCCAGTTCCGGATCTGCCCGACCGTCTCGAGACGGTGCGCATGGATGCGCTGTCGGCCGCCGCGCGCGATGGCAGCCGTGGCGTGCTCGAGATGCACCGCGCGATCGCGAACCGGCTCCTTCGCGAAGGAGCCCCCGCCCGCGCCTTCAGTGAGCTCGTCCGCGCCACCCGCGAAGTTCCGATGAGCGCGCACCTCGCCGCTGCGCTCGCGCACATCGCCCTTCGCGCCGGCACACTTTCCGCCGCCGTCACGCTGCTCACCCAGGGCCTCGACGAGGTCGAAGGCCAGGAACGCGCTGGGGTTCGACACGCCCTCGCGCGGCTCTACCGCCGCAGCGACGACCTCGAGCTCGCGCGCGAACAGCTCGTCGTTCTGCTTGCCGAGAACCCCACCGACCGCCGCGCGCGGATCACGCTCAACGCGCTGCTCGAACGCGAAGAACGGTGGGACGAGCTCGATGCCTCGCTGGAAAAAGAGACGCGGGAAGAGCTTCGCCGCGGCACCCTTCGCCGCGCCTCCCGCACCGCGCTGAAGCGGGCCCGCCTCTGGGGCGAGCGCCTCGACAACCCCGCGCGCGCGGCGCTCCGCTACGGCCAGGCCGCGCAGTTCGCCGAGCAGGGCAAGGACTTCGAGAGCTGCTTCCTGCTGCGGCTGCTCTGGCTGCGGTCGCTTCACAAGTCGAACGCCCCAGAGCGCGCGATGACGGAAGCAGTCGACGCCGCGATGCGCGCCGGTGTTCGCGTCGGCAAGGTCGACCGCGTGCGCCACATGGTCACCGAGCTCCAGCTGAAGGGCGCGCCGATCTCGCTCACCGACATCGCGGTGCCGATCGTCACCGAGGGCAAAGAGCCCACCACGTCTGCCGGCAGGTCGTTTCACGAGCCGAAGCGAAACTCGACGCAGGTCGAGCTGATGGCCGTCGCTGCCGAGGCCGAGAAGTCGGGTCGCAAGCCCGAGGTCGCGGCGCTGCTTCGTGCAGCGATCGACGAAGGTCCGGATCCGCAGGCACTCAAGCGGCTCGAGGCCCACTTCGTCGCGCGTGGCGCCTGGCGTGAGCTGGCCCAGTTCTACGGAGACAACGCCCAGCGCGCCCGCGGCAACGCCGAGAAGGCGCAGTGGAAAGAGAAGCTCGCCGAGCTGCTGGAGTCCGAGCTCAACGACGCAGTCGGCGCCGCCCGCGCCTGGGCCGAGGTCGTCGAGCTCACCGGCGATCAACGCGCCGTGAAGGAACAGGTGCGCCTGCACTCCGAGCGCAAAGACGGCAAGAGCGTGCGGCGCGCGTTGGACGAGGGAGTGACGCGCGCGACCGCTCCGCTCGCCCGCGCCGATGCGCTGGTCGCCCGTGCCGAAGAAGCGCTGACGCGAAAAGACCAGACCACCGCGCGCGACGATTTTCAGTCGGCGCTCTCGGCCCTTCCGCAGCATCCGGCCGCGCTCGCGGGTCTCGCCGAGCTCGGAGACCTGCACCTGCTGCCGTTGCTGAAGGCCGCGCTCGACAACATGGCCCGTCGCAAGGCCGGTCGCGGAGAGCTGTACCGCCGCCTCGGCCGCCTCGCCGATACAAGCGACAAGGACTCAGGGCTCGGCCAGCTCGCGTGGGCCGAAGTGATGTTCGAGCTGCCCGAAGACGAAGAAGCGCAAGGCCGGCTCTCGGTGCTCGCGCGCGCAGGCGGCGACGCAGCCCAGCTCGAGACCACGCTTCGCGCGAAGATCTCGAAGGTGCCGCGCGGCCCGCAGACGCGGCTCGCCCGCCTCGAGCTCGTCTACCTTCTCGAGAACGCCGAGCGCCTGGAAGACGCCCTCTCCGAGCTGCGTCAGGCGGTTCGCTTCGAGCCCGGCCACCAGGAAGCGTGGCTCGCCCTCGCCGATCGCCTCGAGCAGCGCAGCCAGTGGGCCGAGGCCGCGTGGGCGCTGGAGCACGGCACCACCGCCACGTCCGACGGCTCGCTGCGCATGAAGCTGTGGATGCGGCTCTCGCGCTTCTCTGCCGAAAGGCTGGGCGACAACGAAAAGGCGCAGACGTATGCGAACCGCGCCGAGAAGCTGCGCCGTGAGCTGGCGGAAGACGAGCAAGCCGTCGAGGTGACGAACTCAACTCCGTTGGTTTCTGCTCCCAGAAATGCGCGGCCGCCTGCGCACGCCGAGCCGACGCCTATCGATCACGACTTCGAGAAGCTGGCCGACCTGCTCGAGGCCGTGCCGGAGCCCGAGCCGACGCCGCCGTTGCCGCCCGTGGTGCCGAAGCGGGGTGGGGTGCCCGCTGCGGCGATTCAGATGCTCCGCGTGCTCGCGTCCGGCGGGATGGTGAAGGTGAAGAGCGCCGGCCGTGGCCTGCAGGTGCCGCAGCCCCCGTCCGTGCCGTGGGCCGAGGTCTCGCAAAAGGGGCCGAAGCTCCTGGCGAAGCCCGCGCCGCCTTCGGTGTCCGTGCCGTGGGGAGAAGAAGTGAAGAGCGCGGGCCGCGGCGTCCCCGTGCCGGGGCTCGAGCCGCGCCCAGAGTTGAAGAGCGCCGGTCGGGGCGTGCCGGTGATGCCGGTGATGCCGGCGAAGCCCGACCCGAAGAGCGCCGGCATCGGCATTCGCATTCCCGCCGTCGAGCCCCGACAGAAGCCGGCAGTGCCGCTGAAGCCGCGCGCGAGTGCTCCCGACACCGCGTCGCACCAGGCGGTCACCGCGCCGCAGCCGGCCTTGCAGCCGGTGCTGCAGGAAACGAAGAACCTTCGGGTACCGCAGGTGCCCGTCGAGCCGCCGTCGCGCCCGATTCAGTTCGAGGACGACGAATGGGAAGGCAGCACCGTCGGCAAGCTCGACGACGACCAGGACATCTCGGTCGAAGAAGCGATGAGCGGTGAAGATGACCTTGTCGAAATCGGCAGCGCGGATCTGCTGCAGCCCATCGACGAAGACTGGGAAGCACCTCCCGGTGAAATCTCGAAAGAGAAGCCCGGCCATTCGACCCAGGAAATTCCGGTGGTCTCGCCGGCGCTGGGCGACCCCTCGCTCGTGGTGCCGCCTTCGTTCGGCCCCTCGCCTGCGAAGGTTCACAGCAAGGAACGCGAGCAGCTTTTCGAGCGCGTGCGTGGCGCGCCGCTGGATCCCGACGCCTACCGTCTTCTCGCCGAGCACTTCGACGCCGGTGGTGACGCGACCCGCAGCAGCCTGATGTTGGAAATCGCGCTCGCGCTGGAAGGCGACCCACATGCCGCTCCGCGCGCGCCGAAGATGATTCTCTCGGCCACCGATCGCGCGGGCCTCAAGCACCCGGTGCTGCGTGGAGAAGAAGGCGAGCTGCTCGGGCTCTGCGGGCTCGCGCTGTGCCGCATCTACCCGACCCGCGGCGCCGAGGCCGGCACCCGCGACGAGTTCCGCCTCGACCTCGGCAAGGGAGCCAAAGGCGCCGCCGACGCGTTGCTCACCGCCGTCCGCATTCTCGGCCTCCGCGCCCCCGACGTTTACCCGAGCAACGACAACGGCCCGCCGTTCGCGCTGGTGTTCCCCGGCGTGCCGCGCCTGCTCGTCGGCCGCCTCGCCATCAAGCGCGAGCTGCCCGACGCCGAGCTGCGCTTCTTCGCCGGCCGCGCGCTCTTCACCCAGAACCCCGACCTGCTGTGCCTGCGAAACCTGCGCCGCGAGCAGCTCATCCGCGCGCTTCAGGTGCTGAGCCAGGTGCTTCGCGGCCAGTCGCTTTCCGCCGAGGCGCGGGCGGTACGAGACGGCCTGCCTCCGAAGGGGTGGGAAAGGCTCAAGCAGCTCAACGAAAGGGTCGGCCGCTCGATGAACCTCGGGGCGCTGGCGGAAGGCGCGCGGCACTCGGCGAACCGCGCGGGGCTGGTGGTGAGTGGAGGCGTCGCTCCGGCGCTGGCCGCGCTGCGGGCCAAGAAGGCGCTGTCGAGCGAAATGATCGAGCTGGTGCGGTTCGCGGCGAGTGAACGCTACCTGCTGCTTCGCTCGCGAAAGCTCGGCGCGAAGTAGTAGGACGCCGCCCCATGCTCATCTCGACCAAACAAGCCCTCACCGGCCAGGCGGCGGTCGGTTCCGAAGTCACGGTGCAGGGCTGGATTCGCACCAAGCGTGACTCGAAGGCCGGCATCAGCTTTCTCGCGGTCAACGACGGCTCGACCTTCGACTCGTTGCAGGTCGTCGCTCCGAACACGCTGCCGAACTACGCGAACGAAGTCGCGAAGCTGAACACGGGCTGCTCGGTCATCTGCACCGGCACGCTGGTTCAGTCACAGGGCAAGGGCCAGAGCGTCGAGATCCAGGCCACCGACGTGAAGGTGGTCGGCCTGGTCGACGACCCCGACACGTACCCGGTGCAGCCGAAGCAGCACTCGCTGGAGTTCCTTCGCGAGGTCGCCCACCTTCGTCCGCGCACCAACACGTTCGGCGCCGTCGCCCGCGTCCGCAACTGCATGGCGCAGGCGATTCACCGCTTCTTCCACACCAACGGCTTCATCTGGGTGAACACGCCCATCGTGACCGCGAGTGATGCGGAAGGCGCGGGCCAGATGTTCCGCGTCTCGACGCTCGACATCTCGAACCTGCCCCGCGACGACAAGGGCGCTGTCGACTGGAAGAAGGACTTCTTCGGGAAAGAGACCTTCCTCACCGTGTCGGGCCAGCTCAACGTCGAGGCGTACTGCCTCGCGATGTCGAAGGTCTACACGTTCGGCCCGACGTTCCGCGCCGAGAACTCGAACACCACCCGGCACCTCGCCGAGTTCTGGATGATCGAGCCCGAGATTGCTTTCGCTGACTTGAACGCCGACGCGACGCTGGCCGAAGAGTTCTTGAAGTACGTCTTCAAGGCGGTGCTCGACGAACGCGCCGACGACATGAAGTTCTTCGTCGAACGCCACGACAAGGCGGCGATCACCCGGCTCGAGGCGTTCATCAACTCGTCTTTCGAACGCATCGAGTACACGGACGCGATCTCGATTCTCGAGAAGTCGGGGCAGAAGTTCGACTTCCAGGTGAAGTGGGGCACCGACCTGCAGACCGAGCACGAGCGGTACCTGGTCGAGAAGCACGTGGGCCGGCCGGTGGTGGTGATGAACTACCCCGAGGCGATGAAGGCCTTCTACATGCGGCTCAATGACGACGGGAAGACGGTCGCCGCGATGGACGTGCTGGCCCCTGGCATTGGCGAAATCATCGGCGGCTCGCAGCGTGAAGAACGCTTGAGCGTGCTCGACCAGCGCATGGCCCAGTTCAAGCTCAACCCGGCGCACTACCAGTGGTACCGCGACCTGCGCCGCTACGGCTCGGTGCCGCACGCCGGCTTCGGCCTCGGGTTCGAACGGCTCGTCGTCTACGTCTGCGCCCTTGCCAACATCCGCGACGCCATTCCGTACCCCCGCGCCCCCGGACTCGCCGAGTTCTAGGCACGTGGGCAAGCGGCTCACCGCCGAGCAGGCGAACGCGTTGCTCGCCAGCGCGGACTTCAAAGATCGCGAGCCTATCGATCTGTTGAAACTCGGCACTTGCGAGCGGACGACGTGCCGCAGTGGCTGCAGGCCGCGAGTCAGAAGCTGCACCGCAAGTGGGACTTCGAACTGCTGCGTCCACATACGAGTCTGCGCGGCCGGAAGCGGCTTCAGATGTTGAGCTGGCTGCAGACCGGAAAATGAAAGACCCCGAGAACCCGCTGCAGGACTTCACGATCTTCGACTGGCTGGCGGTCGGCGCCGTCGGCCTCGCCGTGCTCTTCTGCCTTCAGTGGCCGTTTCTCGCTGCCCCACAGTTCGCAAAGATGTTCGCCGATTTCGGCGGCGAGCTACCCGACCTGACGCAGCTGGCGCTGACGACCTGGTTTCCGCTGATGCTGGGTCTGAACCCGGCGTCGGTCGTCTTCCACGCCCTGAGCCAGAAGCACACGCTGGCCCGTCGGCGTTTGTTGATTGGCGCAGCGCTGGTGCTGTCGCTTGGCTTCAACGCTCTGCTGCTGGTGGCGATGTATCTGCCAATCTTTTCGATCGCAGGGAAGATCGAGTAGCCAGCTGCTCGTAGAAGTACTTCCGGAACTGCAGCGTCACGCGGTCGGTCGCGACGCTGAGCTCCTTGTGCGGTGCGAAGTGCCGCCCGCTGGATCTCGACGCCTTCCTCGACGAGCACCTGAAGCGCTTCCTGCGCGCCCACCGTCAGTGATTCGGGCCGGCGTCCATCAACGCCAGGTTCGTCTCGCCGCCGTCCGCGATGCCCGCGTCGTACGAGCTGCTGAACGCCGGACCCGGGTGAAGCCGCGCCGACCCGCCCTGCGTGCCCAGCGACAGCGCGAAGAACACCGACGCCGCGATCGCCAACAGCACCGCCGCCATCGGCCGCGACGGCGACTCCAACAACCCGTCGAGCCCGCGCACCTTCAGCTCGCGCGTCGCCGCCGCCTGCAGCTTTCCCGCGCAGCTCGCACACGCCGCCAGGTGCTGCTCGAAAGACGGAAGCTCGTCATCGCCCAGCCGCGCCTCGGCGAAACGCTTCAAGTCGAAGACCGACACATGCGCGCTCATTCGATCGCCGCCTTCAGCCGCGCGCGCACTTCACACAAGCTCTGACGCAACCGCTGCAGCGACAGCCCGAGGCGATCGGCCAACTCGGCCTGCGCCGTTCCCGGGTTCTGCATCACGGTGGTGAAGACACGCTGGGCGCGAGGAGACAGCCCGGCCGCGGCGAGCGCGGTCTGCTGCAGCAGCTGACGGCTCTCCAACCGGGCGTCTGGCTGCGCGTGCGGATCCGACACCTCTGGAGCGTCGTCCCACTGCACGTTCGGCCGGCGCTGCTGACGCCGGTAATCGCTGGCGAGAAACAGCGCCTGGCGAATCGCCAGGCCCGGCAGCTCGAGCCTTCCGAGCCGGCCCGCCTTCCACTGCTCGAACAGGCGGGCCCACGCGTCGTGCGCCAGCTCGCGCGCTTCGTGAATCCGCAGCCCCTTCGACAACAGCGCGAGCACCACCACGTGGTCGTGGCGGGCAATCTGCGCAGCCCAGTCGGTGTCCATCACCACCTCTCAACGGCCCTGGGGCAGCCCCATATCGCAGGTCTTCTATTCTTCGCTGCTCTTCACCAGCTGGTACTTGTGAAGCAGCGAGTACAGGTGCTTGCGATCGAGCCCCGCGTCGCGCGCCGCCCGGGCGATGTTTCCCTGTGACTTCGACAGCAGCCGGGTCAGGTACTCGCGCTCGAACCCGCGCACCAGCTCGTCTTTGCAGTCCTTGAAGGGCCCCGCGTACTTCACCGGCAGCTGCTCGCCCTCGACCTTCTCGGGCCCCGAGTAGTCGCGAAGGAACGCGTCCATCGCCAGCTCAGGCATGTCGGCCATGTACTTCCGGCGCTCGACGAAGTTCCGCAGCTCACGCACGTTGCCAGGCCAGGTGTGGCCCAGCACCTTCTGCCGCTCGGCCTCGGGCAACTTCTCCCACAGCGGCACCGCGGCCCAGGTGTCGACCAGCAAGGGAATGTCTTCCTTGCGATCGCGCAGCGGCGGCAGGGCGACGGTGAACACCGACAGCCGGAAGTAGAGGTCTTCACGGAAGCGGCCCTTCTGCACCTCTTCCCACAGGTCTTTCTTGCTCGCCGCGATCACGCGCGTGTCGAACTTGATCCCCGCGCTGGAAGAGCCGACCCGGCGGAACTCGCGATCTTCCAGCGCGCGCAGGAGCTTCGGCTGCAGCTCCAGCGACAGGTCGTCGATCTCGTCAATGAACAGCGTGCCGCCGTCGGCCGCTTCGAGGAACCCCTTTCGCTGGCTCACCGCGCCGGTGAAAGAGCCCTTCTCGTGGCCGAACAGCTCGGACTCGATCAGCTGATCAGGCACCGACGCGCAGTCGAACACCACGAAAGGGCCCTGCGCCCGCGTCGACAGCTTGTGAATCGTCTTCGATGCAGCGCCCTTGCCGCAGCCCGTCTCGCCAATCAGCAGCAGCGTCGATTCCGTCGGAGCGATGCGCTTGATCAACGCGAAAATCTGTCGCATCGGCGTCGACTTGCCGACCAGGTCGACCAGGCGATCTTCCTGCAGCGGAGAGACATCCAGCGCCTTGAGGCTCGGTTGGAAGCGCAGCTGCACATCGCCGATCTCCAGCATCGCGCCGGGCTTCAGGTACCCCTCGCGAATCTGCGCGCCCTCGATGAACGTGCCGTTGGTGCTGCCCTGGTCCTGCACCAGAAACTGTTCGCCGTGGCGGCTCAGCACTGCGTGGTTCCGGCTCACCGTCGGGTGATCCAGCACGATGTCGTTCTCGGGCGCCTTGCCGATTTTCAGCAGCTTCCCCATCGGGAAGCTCTGGCCCTTCGAGTCCGTGTTGATCAGCACCAGGTGAAACTCTTGCGACGCGATGCCGTCGATCTTCGCGCGCAGCCCCAGCACGGTGCGTTGGGGAATGCCACCTCGGGGATTGGCGGGGGTCGTCATGGAAGCAGCGCTGGATTGTAGGGGGTAGTGTGGGGCGCGTCATGCCCTTGTCGTTGGTAGGCCTCGATCTCGCCAGTGCCTTCTACGTCCGTCAGGCGGGCAAACAGGCCATGCCCGTGCTCGTGCTGGGCAGCGGCGATGGCCGCGTTGCCTTTGCCATCGCCAACCGCGGCCACCGGGTGGTGGCAGTGGAACCCTCGCCGCGCATGCACGCCACGGCCGGCGAGAAGCGGCCCGAAGCTGCCGACGTGAAGCTGGTGCACGCGGATCTGCGCACCGTACGGCTCGACGAGAAGTTCGGGCTGGTGGTCGCTCCGCAGAACGCGCTCGGCCTGATGGGCGGCCCGGACGAACTCGACGCCGCGCTGGCGACCGTGCGGTTCCACCTCGGCGACGACGGCGTTTTCGCTTTCGATCTTCGCAGCGACTCCGACACCAATCCCCAGCCATTGGGCCGCCCCGCCTTTGCCGCCCACATGCGCGAGAGGGGAGGCCAGTCTGCCCGTCGCCTTCGCCGCCGCGCCTTCAGCCCCAACGAGGTCGACTTGACGCTGGGCCGGGTGGGCCTCGAAGCGCGCGAACGTTACGGCGACTTCCTCTTGCGCCCTCATGAAGAGACCGACGCTCTGCAGGTCGTGATCGCAGGCACGAAACCTGGCGAGCCCCGTTAGCGTATGGAGCCCGTGAAGCCGCCGAGAGACTCTGAAGTCACGCCCGAAGCGCTGTACCTGCGCCGCCGCGAGTTCATCAAATCGGCCGGGCTCTTCGCCGCCACCACCGCGGCGATCGGCGGTGGAGTCCTCGCGCTCACCGGCTCGGGCAAGTCGAAGGTGAAGCCGCCGCCGGACGTCGCGGTTCCCGGGCAGCAGCCCGCGGCGCCGCTGACCATCGCGAAGAAGGGCGAGTACGTGGTCGACGAAGCGCTGACGCCGCTGGACGATGTCTCGACCTACAACAACTTCTACGAGTTCGGCCTCGACAAGGGTGATCCGGCCCAGAACGCGCACACGCTGCGCCCGCGCCCGTGGACGGTCGAGATCGCCGGCGAGGTCGACCAACCCCGCCGCATCGACCTCGACGCGCTGATCAAGTCCGTCGACCTCGAAGAGCGCATCTACCGGATGCGCTGCGTCGAGGCCTGGTCGATGGTCATCCCCTGGCTCGGCTTCCCGCTGTCTGCGTTGCTGAAGCAGGTCGAGCCCACCTCAGCCGCGAAGTTCGTCGCCTTCACCACGCTCTACGACACCGAGCAGATGCCCGGCCAGAAGCAGCGCACGCTCGACTGGCCGTACGTCGAAGGCCTGCGGCTCGACGAGGCGATGCACCCGCTGACGCTGATGGCGGTCGGCCTCTACGGCAAGTCCCTGCCCAATCAAAACGGAGCGCCCCTTCGCCTCGTCACCCCCTGGAAGTACGGCTTCAAGGGCATCAAGAGCATCGTGAAGATTGAGCTCGTGCGCGAGCTGCCGCCGACGACGTGGAACCAGGCGGCTCCGGGTGAGTACGGCTTCTACGCGAACGTGAACCCCGACGTGCCGCACCCCCGGTGGAGCCAGGCCTCCGAGCGCCGCATCGGCGAGCTCACCCGCCGCAAGACGCTGCCCTTCAATGGGTACGGAGATCAGGTCGCGTCGCTGTACACGGGCATGGACCTGAAGACCTGGTTCTGATCGCCCAGCAGGCTATTTGGGCTCGACGACGACGCGCTTCTGCTGAGGGCGATACTTGAGCGGCTCGCCCGAGAGCGGGTTCGGCTCGGGAAGCGGCGCCGCCGTCACTGGCGCCGCCGCGTCAGGCGCCATCGAAACAGCCACGCGGTCTTTGCAGCCCGCCACCAGGCACAGCGCCACGCATAACGTGAGAGCTTTCATCGCGGCACGGACACTACCCCGCGGCGTTTAGAACGCGAGCGCGAGGCCCAACGTGAAAGACGGCCGAACCACCGCGTCCAGCCGCTCGTTCAGCTTGAGCAGCATCACCGAAACATCACCTTCCAGCGACAGCCACAGCGGCCCGGCCAGCTTCAGCCGCGCGCCCCCTCGAGGCGCGAGGACCCCCGCCAGCGACGTGCTGAACTGCCGCGCCTGGCTGTACTGCCACAGAAACGCGGGCCCAACCTCGGCGCCCAGCGACAGAAAGATGGGGCCGAACTCCCACGCCCACCTGAAGCCGACCCGCGCCTGAACGCCGTTCTCGCTGATTGCCTGCGAGCCCGTCGTGTCGCCCACCAGCGCCAGCGACAACCCCGGGCCCTGGCGCGGCTCGAACCCCACCCGCACCACGCCCTTCCACTGCGACTCGTCGGCGACGCCCTTCGTCGCTCCGAAGGAAGCGCCCAGCACCCGCTTGTTCTCTTCGGGCCGCGTCACTTCGATTTCCTGCGAGACGACCGTCGACCCGCCGCCCTTCGCCGCTACCACGATCGACGACGTCATCAGCGTCAGCTCTTCCCACTTCACCGTCTTGTGCGCGCCCTCGGGTAACACCACCCGGCCGCCCCAGCTCTGCCCGCCCTTGAACAGCCGCAGCCCGTACGACCCGGGAGCGAGCGCAATCTCACGCGCCGAGCCCGTCGGCACCTCGACCACCACCTGGTCGCGCGACAGGTCCGTCACCATCGAACGGTCGGCCCCTTCGGGAAGAATCAGCGCCGCCGACGGCTTCACCAGCGACGCCAGCACCAGCTCGCCCTGGCCCGACAGCCGGTAGTCGTACGACGGGTGCTGCGCGCCGACCGCCATCATCGCCGTCGCCGTCACCGTGTGATCGAACGCGTACTTGTAGGCCTCGGCGAGGGTGACGAGCTTGTCGCCCGACGCATCGGCCGCTCCGCGCAACCCCGAGATGAGGTTGTGGGTGAAGAAGCTGCCCATCACTTCCGACGACTCCAGCGCCGACTCGTCGGCCGCGCTCGAGGTGATGAAGGCGTCGCCGCTGGCGACCAGCGTGTCCGTCAGCTTGATGGTGAAGGGCTCGGCCGGCTTGCCGCCTTTCTGCAGAAACCCCGCGCCCGACTTGCAGGCATCGACGATCGCCAGCCGCAGGTCGGCGCCCGTGCCCAGCAGCATCGACTTCAGCCGCCCATACGGCAGCTTTTCCTGCCCCATCTCGATCGCTTCGCCGTCGCTGTGCCCCGAGAAATAGAAGATGAGCACGGTGCGGGTCTCAGGCGACCGCTTGAACATAGCGACCCGCTCTTTGGCGTCGATGATCGCGCGCTCGAGGTCGGCCACCTTGCGGCCCTGCAAGAGCATCACGTCGTCCATGCCGACATCGCCCAGCTCGATCAGCACGCGGGCCATCTTCCCGGCGTCGCTTTCGGCGTAGCGCAGCGGCGGCATCGCCGGCCCACCCGCATTGTTGCCGACGACAATCGCCAGGCGGCGCGACTCGGCCGCGGCCGGCAACGCCACGAGCGCCAACCCGAGCACTGCCGCCTTCAGGCAGGTCATTTAACGGCCTTCACGAAGTCGAGGCTGATCACCCGCGCATCCTTCACTTCGGGCCGGGCGGGATTCAAGTCCACGGCCTGCCGCAGCGCCTTCGCGTCCACGGGCTCATTCGAGAACACCGCGACCAGCTTCTCGGTGCCGGCCACCGCGTCGAGCTCGACCGCGCCCGGAAGCTCATGCGAGCCGCGCTCGATCGCCACGCTCTTGTCGCCACCGAACGGGTGGTAGACGGTGAAAGCGCCGCTGCCGTCGCGCGAGCCGATGAGCACGTACTTCGCGCTGCCCGGGTTCACGACGAACATGATCTTGTCACCCGGCCGAAGCACCGAGCCGTTCTTCACCGGAAACTGGCCTTCCGACTGCCGCTGCGCGACCACTTCCATCGCGATCCGCGCATCGCCCTTCAGCGTGACGTCGTTGTTCTTCGCGCCCTTCACCCCGATGTAGACCTCGTCTTCCGTCTGGGTCCCCGGGCCGTCGACGCTGGCCACGTTCACCACCCCGACCGCGATCGCCGCTGCCGCCGCCGCGCCCGCCAGCGGTCCGAACACCCGCCACGGCCCCACGAGCTTCAGCCGATCGAAGAACGACGGCGCCATCACCCGCGCCGTCACCTTCTCGAGCGTGCGCGGAAAGACGAACTGCTGAAATTTCTCTTTGTCTTCGTTGAGCTCGCGCCACCGCGTCCGGCAGGTGTCGCAGCCATCGAGGTGCGCCTTCGCGTCGTTGGCCGCCGCGGCGTCCAGGGCCGACAGCATCAACAGGTCGATGGTCTCAGAGCTCAGGTGTCCGCGCGCGTTCATGCTGCACCTCCCATCCCGTCGCGAGAAAGGAACTTCTTGGAACGGCTCATGAAGTCGTTGAGCCGGTTGATGACGGTTCGCCGCGAGATGCCCAGCGTCTTCGCGATCTGCTCCTGCTCCATGCCGTCGATGTAATAGAGCACTGCCGGCGCCCTCAGGTTCTCGGGGGCCCGCTGCACCAGCTGCATCGCCAGGTCCCTGTCCAACAATGCCCCTTCGGGGTGTGCCCCACCCGGATCCGGAAGCTCGTCCACTGGCTCGGCCTGGCGGTTCCGGTCACGAATCTGGTTCAGGCAGTAGTTCGTCGAGATGCGGTAAATCCACGCCAGGGCCGCCTGGTCATCGGGAGCCGACTGGATGTGCCGCATCACGCGCACGAAAACCTCCTGGGTGGCGTCCTCTGCGAGGGCGTCGTCCTTCAGCAATCTCCGGCATCTGGAATAGATGACGGCGCCGTACTTCCGGTACAGGTCGTTGACCCGCCCATCGGAAAGGACCCCGCTCGCGCTCACCGTGTGCAACCTTTCATTTGCTTAAGCAAGCCCCCGGGTTCTCAGTTAAACGGCTTACCGCATGTGCGGCGTCTTCGGCATCTTTGGTCATGAGGAAGCTTCCAATCTCACTTACCTGGGGTTGCATGCGCTTCAACACCGCGGCCAGGAGTCGGCAGGCATCGTGGCAGCCGACGGCCCGGTGCTGAAGTCGTACAAGCAGATGGGGCTCGTCGCCGATGTGTTCAATGCCACGACACTCGGGATGCTGCCCGGGCGCAGCGCAATCGGACACGTGCGGTACAGCACCGCCGGCAGCAGCCTCCTCGCCAACGCCCAGCCGCTGATGGTCGCGTGGTCGATGGGGCAGATGTCGGTCGCCCACAACGGCAACCTCGTCAACCACGACGCCCTGAAGAAGAAGCTCGAGCTCGAAGGCACCATCTACCAGTCGGACTCCGACACCGAGACCGTGCTGCACCTCATCGCCAGGTCGCGCGGCACCACCTTCGAAGACCGCGTCGTCGAGGCCCTGAAGCAGACGGTGGGGGCGTACTCGCTGCTGTTCCTCACCGACAAGAAGCTCGTCGCGGTGCGTGATGCCTTCGGCTTCAGGCCGCTGGTGCTCGGCCGCCTCAAGAACGCGTACGTCCTTGCTTCTGAGACCACCGCCCTCGACCTCATCGAGGCCGAGTTCCTTCGGGAAATCGAGCCGGGCGAGATGGTCGTCATCGACGAGCACGGCCTCAAGTCGACCTTTCCCTTCGAGAAGAAGCGCAGCGGCCGCTGCATCTTCGAGCACGTCTACTTCGCGCGCAGCGACACCCAGCTGTTCGGCCGGTCGGTGTTCGAGACCCGCAAGAAGCTCGGCGTGCAGCTGGCGAAAGAACAGCCGGCCAACGCCGACGTCGTCATCGCCGTGCCCGACTCGGGGGTTCCCGCTGCCATCGGCTACGCGCAGGGCAGCGGCATTCCGTACGACATCGGCCTCATTCGCAGCCACTACGTCGGCCGGACCTTCATCGAGCCCCAGCAGTCGATTCGCCACTTCGGCGTGAAGCTGAAGCTGTCGGCCGTGCGCGCGACGCTCAAAGACAAGCGCGTGGTCGTCATCGACGACTCGATCGTCCGCGGCACCACGTCGCGCAAAATCGTGAAGATGCTCAAAGACGCCGGGGCCCGCGAGGTCCACGTCCGCATCGCCAGCCCGCCCACCACCTGGCCCTGCTACTACGGCATCGACACGCCTTCACGGCAAGAGCTCATCGCCGCCTCGCACTCGATCGACGAGATCGCCAAGTACATCACCGCCGACTCGCTGGGGTACCTCACCCTCGACGGCCTCCACGCCACCGTCGGAGACCCCGAGCGCATGACGTACTGCTCGGCCTGCTTCTCGGGCGCGTACCTGACCGCGCTCAAGGCCTAGAAGGGCATCGAGATGAAAAGCCCCATCGCGGCGAAGCGCTTCTTCCTCTCGCTGCTCGCGATCAGCGGCTTGATGATGGCGATGGTGATGAGGCCCTTCGCCGAAGCGGTCTTCATGGCCGCCGTGCTCGCCGGCGCGCTCTTCAAGCTCAACATCCGCATCAGCAAGAAGCTGAAGAACAGCCGCGCGATTACCGCTGGCATTCTGGTCTTCGCGGTCATCGTCGCCGTCATTGGCCCCATCGTCGGGCTCTCGGCTTTCGTGTTCGGCGAGGCGCGCGCGGGCTTGAAGTTCGTCAATGAGACAGTGAAGAGCGAAGGCATCCAGGGCCTGCTCGACAAGATGCCGGGCCCGCTGAAGAAGGTTGGCGTCGCCGTTCTCTCGCAGCTACCGAAGGACGCCGAAGGCGAGCTCGACCCAGCCGAGGTCGGCAGGTCGATGACCGCCCAGGGCGGCACTGCGGCGGCGGCGGTCGGCTCGGCCCTGAGCGCCACCGGTGAGATCGCCTTCCAGCTGGCGATGATGCTCATTGCGCTCTACTTCCTGCTGCTGCAGGGCGAAGAGCTGGTCGCCTGGGTGGACAAGGCGTCGCCGCTGCGCTTCGGCCAGACCCACGAGCTGCTGCTGGAATTCAAGAAGGTCTCGTACTCGGTGATGGTCAGCACGGTCATCACCTCGGGCGTTCAGGCGATCGCCGCGTTGGTTGGCTACCTCATCGCGCGCGTGCCACACCCGCTGTTCTTCACCGCGGTCACCTTCTTCGTCGCCTTCATCCCCGCCATCGGCGCCGGCGCCGTGTGCGTCAGCGCGTCCATTCTTCTGCTGGGCACCGGCCACCCGTACATGGCGATCTTCCTCGCCATCTGGGGCGTCGTGATCGTCGGGCTCGTCGACAACGTCGTCAAGCCGCTGCTGATGAAAGACGAGATGCAAATGAACGGGGCGCTGGTCTTCTTCTCGCTGCTCGGCGGCCTCGCCGCTTTCGGCCCCACCGGCCTGCTGATCGGCCCGCTGGTGATGTCGGCCTTCCTTGCCCTGATGCGCATGTACCGCCGCGATTTCTCCGAGCCAGCGGCGGTGCCCGTCACCGTCGACCAGGAGCCGCCGCCTTCAGTCTGAACAGTTTCAAACCTGCGAACTTACGGGACTCGAAGCAGCCCCTTCAGCGCTGGAGCACTCCGATGAGCAACATCCGCGACGACTTCGAGGACGTGAAGATCCTCGACAATTTCTACCAGACGTCCGCCTTCTTCCCGATGCCGGTGGTCCTGGTCGGCACGGTCGCAGAGGACGGGCAGACGAATCTCGGGCCCTACTCGCTCTGCTTCCCACACGTCATCTCGGGGAAGCACGCGATGATGTTGATCGCCCGCGGCACCAGCAACACCGCGGCGAACATCCGACGCACCGGGCTGGCGTCGCTCAACTTCATCCCGGACGAGCGCGCCTACCTCGAGAACTGCGTCATCCTTGGGTTCCCCGGTGAGACCACGGCCGAGAAGATGAAGAACAGCATCTTCACCCTCTTGCCCTCGCGGCGAGACGCCCCGGGCGCGGGGCCCTTTCCACAGCTCGTCGGCGAGTCGGTGCAGGTCTTCGAGTGCACGTGGGATCCTTCGCACCCGCACCAGAGCCACGGCCTCGAGCATCACTACCTGCTGCAGATCGATCGGATCGTGATGCACCACAAGTGGCGCCAGGCGCTCGTCTCGGGGGGCGAGTTTCCCCGCCTGCCAATCGACTACGGGTACCGCGACAGCCTGCACTTCTGGTTCACCAAAGGCCGCAAGCCGTGGCCGGTCGACCTCCCGAAGGGCCACGGGGTGGACGTCGGCACCGTGCTGTTCCAGGCCAACCGAATCGACCCAGACGTCACCTGGGAGCCCGAGGCCTGTGCGGAGCTCGTCGGCGTGCCACGGGTCTTCCTCAAGACGGTGCTCTCGGGCTGCGTGGATCGGGCGAAGGCCCGGGGCGTCAGGGTGATTACGCCTGGCTTTCTCCACGAGCTCCGCGACAAGCGCGCCGAAGAACGAACCACTCCGCTGTCCCTGCTCGCAAAGCTGAAGCAGGTCTTTGCGACCCACGGCGAGGATTAGAGAAGGACTGCTGGTCTCGATCTTGCGTCACCCGCCCGCATGCTCACGCTGCTCGCCACGTTGATCGCAGTCCAGCTCCAGCCGCTGGGGCCGACGGACACCGACACGCCCACCCGCCCAGACACCTCGTTGGTTCCCGCAGCGCGGGCTCCCAGCGTCGTCGGGCTCGAGGCGTCGCCCAACCGCTCGGTCTACAAAATCCACCTGGCCGTCGATGTTCCGGTCACCCTCGCCGGCGCCGTCGTTGCGGGCATTCGTCTGTTCGGCACCGAGAAGCTGATTCGGCCAAGCTGCCCCTGCGACCGGGCCACGTTGAACCCGTTCGACCGGAGCTCGGTCAAGTACAACAACCCATCGATCCAGCTCGTCGCCGACGTTTCGCTGGCGCTGATCATCGCCACCCCGATCGTGCTCGACCTGATTGACCTGGGGTTCTCGAAGCCCTTCTTCGAGGATTTGATGATCTTTATCGAGACGCTGGCCCTCAACACCGGGGTTCAGGCGGCGACGGCGTTGATCGTTCAGCGCCCAAGACCCAGCTCCTACGCTGGCGACCCGGGGATCATCTCTCGCGGAGAAGGGTACACGTCGTTCTACGCTGGCCACGTCGCGACCACCTTTGCAGCCATGGCCGTCGTCTCGCAGACCCTGCGCTTGCGCTTCGGAATCAAAGTCTGGCCCTGGATTCTCACCACCGCGCTGGGCACGATGATGGCCCTCGAGCGCGTCGGCTCGGGTGCCCATTTCCCCACCGACGTGATCGTCGGCGCCGTCGCCGGGCTGGCGGTCGGCATCACCGTGCCCTGGCTGCATCAGCGCGCCCCTGCGAGCCAGGTTCGCCTTGTCCCTGCGCGCGGTGGCCTCGGCCTGGCCGGGCAGTTCTAACGAACGACTGTGGCGTTCTTGCGCGGCCTGGGCATTTAGCGCCGGTGCGCTGCGAGCCACGCGTTCACCGCGATGGGCAGCCGCGCCGGCCTGCACGAAGTCTCCGCGACTGCGCAGTGCGCTGGCGAGGTTGCCGAGCGTCGTCGCGACGAATGCGTGATTGGGCCCGAGCAGCTTCACGCGGATCGCCAGCGCGCGGCGGTGGTACGCGACGCCCGCCTCGGGATCGCCGCCGCGGTCGACGGCCATGGCGAGGTTGTTCAGCAGCGAGGCGACCCGCGGGTGATCGCCGCCGAAGCGCTCGGTCGCCGCGGCGACGACTTGCGCTCCCAGCAACCAGCGCACTGCGTGGCTCGGAGCGTGGGCCCCGGGCCTTCGAACGCGAACGAGTGCTTCGTGTCGGCCGCGAGACCCGACGCACGGCCAGTGAAATGTGCCTGGGCGTCCTCTACATCACTGAGTAGGGCCTGAGCAGAAGGCGCGCAGGTCTTCGGGCAGCGGCGACTCGAAGGTCACCTCTTCCTTCGTCCCCGGGTGTTGAAACCGAATCTTCGTCGCGTGGAGCGCGTGCCGTGGCAGCCGCAGCTTGAGCCACGCCTCGGGCTCGAGCGCGTGCTTGCTGAAGCGATCGAAGTAGCCCGGGTCGAAGCCGTACATCTTGTCGCCCACCAGCGGAAACCCCGCCTGCTGCAGGTGAATGCGAATCTGGTGTTGCCGGCCCGTGCGCGGAAAACACCGAAGCACCGCGAAGTCCGCCCCGTCTTTCGAGAACCGCTTCTCGACCTTGAACGCCGTCTGCGCAGGCTTGCCATTCTTGGCGTCGATGCGCACCGCGATGCGAATCAGCTCGGTGCCTTCCGAGATCGGCGCGTCCACCTCGAACGCATCCACCTTGGGCTGCCCTTCACAGACGGCCAGGTACTCTTTGTGGACCTCCGAGCCGGTAAACGCGAGCCCCAGCGCCTGGCTCACCTTCGTCGATCGCGCGCACACCAGCAGCCCCGACGTCTCGCGATCCAGCCGGTGCGCCGGCCACGCCTCCTCGCCCCGCGCCTTCAGCTGCGAGACCAACGTGCCGTGGTGGTACCGCGCGGTCGGGTGAATCGGCAGGCCCGCCGGCTTGTCGAGGATCAGCAGCCACTCGTCGCGAAAGACTTCCTTCACCTGGTCCGCGTCGGGCGTCTCGGGCTCGGGCAACGCCTTGCGCCGCAGCTTGAAGGTCAGCCCCGTCGTCACCAGCGTCGACGGCTTCAGCCTCCTCTCGCTGATCAGCTCGTTCTCGATGATCGACTTGACCCGGGTGCGCGAGAGGCGCCGGATCTTGGCGCACAGGTAGAGGTCGAGACGCCAGCCCGCGAAGTTCGGCTCGACGCAGAACTCCATCTCGATAAATTCGTCCATACCCTATGGTGGCCCCTTAACCATGATGGCTCTGCTCCCGGCAACGTTGGCACTCGCGATCGCGGCCGCTCCGGCGGGCAAGGTCGCGCTCGTCGATCTCGACACCCCCATGGTCGGCATGGCGTCTCAGGTCACCCAGGCCCTGAAAGACGCCGCCGCGGCCCAGAAGCTCGCCGTGATCAGCCCCGAGGAGCTGCGCACCCAGCTCGGCATCAAGAAGTACCTCGAGCTGGTGAAGTGCGGCCCCAAGCCCGCCTGCGTCTCGCAGGTCATCGGCGATGTGCCCGGCATCGCCCGCGTCGTCGCCGGCTCGCTGACCGTCGATGACAAGCACTACAACCTGAAGCTCGCGCTCATCGACCTGCAGAGCCTCAACGTCGTCGCCGACGTCGATCGCGCGATCCTGATCGCGTCGCGCCGCTTCCAGAAAGACGTCAAAGACCTCGTCGGCCCGCTGCTGCGGGGCGAGCGCGAGGCCCGAAGCACGCTGGTGGTGAAGACCAACGCGAACGACGCCCAGGTCACCGTCAACGGCGAGTTCATCGGCGTCGCTCCTGTCACGCTCACGCTCAAGCCCGGCAAGCACGAGGTGAAGATCGCCCGCGCGAAGTACCTGCCCGTCACCCGTCTCGTCGACCTCGAGCCGAACCAGACCTTCACCGCCGACATCCGGATGATCTTGAAGCCGGGCGAGAAGGCCGAGGACGGCGTGCCCGCACTCGTTGCAGCGAACGGGCAGGGCGCTGACGACGGCCCCGGCTTCCGGCTCCGCGCGCCGACCATCGTCTCCCTCGCCGCCACCCTGGTCGCTTTTGGCGTCGGCACCGTCTTCGGCATCCAGTCCAGCTCGGGCGAGAAGACGCTGCTCGCCGGCTACAACAAGACGACGATGATCTATTCGGGCAAGCGCACCGACGCGATCGCCGTTCACAACAACGCGCTCATCGCCAACGTCTCTTTCGCCGTCGCGGGAGCCGCGCTCATCGTCACCGCCGTCCTCTTCGTCTTCGACATCCGCGCGGGGAACACGCCGGTGCAGCTTGCTCCGGCCGTGAACCCCGACGGCGCCGGCGTCTTCTTCGGTGGGCACTTCTAAGATGCGCACCCGCGTCCTTCTTCTCGTGGTGCTCGCCGCCGGCTGCAAGCCTTCGGTGGATCCGAACCAGGGCAAGTACACCTGCACCACCACCGCCGACTGCGGCCCCGACTACGAGTGCAAGGCGCAGCTGGCCGGCGGCTCGCTGTGTTTCAAGAAGGGCACCTGCTTCGCCGAGGCGTGCAACGGCAAAGACGACGACTGCAACGGCGGCATCGACGAGACGTTTCCGATGGCGAAGATGCTCTGCACCAGCAGCGCATTGGGCGAGTGCGCGCCAGGCCGCTTCAGCTGCATCGACGCCGGCACCGTCTGCGTGTCCGAAGTGAAGCCCATCGCCGAGCTCTGCAACGGAAAAGACGACGACTGCGACGGCATGACCGACGAGACGTTCACCCTCGCCACCGACGACCTCAACTGCGGCGTCTGCGGCAACGCCTGCGCCCCGGGCACGTCTTGCCAGCTCGGCGCCTGCCGCGAGACCAACTGCGCCGATGGCCTCGACAACGACGGCGACGGTGGCCTCGACTGCGCCGACCCCGCCTGCCAGCAGCGCACCTGCTTCACCAACGGTGACGCAGGCTTCGTCTGCGGCAAGCTCCCCGACGCGGGCACTCCTGACGCGGGCACTCCTGACGCGGGCACTCCTGACGCGGGCGATGGCGGAGAGCCGGATGGAGGGATTCCGGACGCGGGCATAGGCCTCGACGCGGGCATCGATGCAGGCCTCGACGATGGTGGCCGCTTCTTCTGCTTCCCTGTCGAGCAGTGCGATGACGGTACCGACAACGACCAGGACTTCCTCACCGACTGCGAAGACCCCGACTGCAACGGCCGCACCTGCGCCAGCGGCACCGTCTGCACCAACTTCATCTGCCCGGGGCCGGGATGAGGTGGCTCGCGGTGCTCCTGTTCGCGGCCTGCTCGCCGCAGCAGGTCCTCGTGGTGATGAACGCTCAGAACAACTCGGGGCAGAGCGGCGTCGCCACGCTCACCAGCCTCGGCAGCACCACCCAGGTCGACCTTCGCCTCGCCGCCTCCGAGTTCGGTGAAGCCCAGCCCACCCACCTGCACAATGGCCGCTGCGGCGAGATCGGCCCGAAGCAGGACTTGAGCTCGCGCGGAAGAACCATCGGCCTCGCCAGCGTCACGACTTCAGCCGACGGCGGCTTCGGCGAATCGTCCGCCGAGGTCGACCTCACCTTCGCCGAGATCACCAACGGCGACTGGGTCATCAACGTGCACGACGCGCAGGACTTCTCGCTCTACGTGTCCTGCGGGAACATCCGCTGATCTCCGTTCGGGTCGTGCGGATGCTGGATGTCGCTCCGTCCCGCCCGGGCGAGCGCGCGTTTGTCGCCGCGGCCAGCGGGCTCTGCGAGTCTCACGGGCAGCTCTTCGTCGTCGCCGATGACGAGCACACGCTCGCCGTCTTTCCCGCGCACGGGAGTGCTCCCGGCGTTCGCCACCTGCTGCTTCGCCCCGACGCGCAGGACCACTCGCCGATGCCGAAGAAGCACAAGCCCGACCTCGAGGCGATCTGCCTGCTGCCGAACGGCGACCTGCTCGCGCTGCCGTCGGGAAGCGCGCCCAACCGCCAGGCCGGCGCCATCATCTCTCTTCACGAAGGCCGGCCCGTGGTGCCCTCGCGGGCCGTCGACTTCACACCGCTGTTCGAGCGCCTTCGCGAAGAGACGGGCCAGCTCAACCTCGAAGGCGCCGCGGTGCTCGGCCAGTCGCTGTGGCTTGCCCAGCGCGGGAACAACGCCACCGCCAGCGCGCTCTTCGAAATCGACCTGCGCCGCTTCGGTGGCGACGAGGTGCCGGCCTCCGCTTTCCGGCGCGCCGTGCCACTGAACCTGGGCGACATCGACGGCATCCCGCTGACTCCCACCGACCTCTGCGCGCTGGACGACGGCCGCCTCGCCGTGTCGGCCGTCTGTGAAGACACTGCCGACGCCTACCTCGATGGCCCCTGCTCCGCAGCGGCGCTCGCGGTGCTCGAGCCAGGTCACCCCGTCCTTCACCGGCTCGAAGAGCTTGACCCGGTCTTCAAGGTCGAAGGGCTGCTGGTGCGCCCCGACGGCGTGGTGTGGATGGTCTGCGACGCCGACGATCCGGCTCGGGCGGCGCCGCTGCTCGAAGGCCGACTCGATTAACAAGCCAGTGGATCAGTGCGGGCGGGTATGATTTTGCGCGGGGTCCCAAGATGAAACGATTCGCCGTCATCCTGCTTCTCTGCATCGGCTGCGTCACCCCTCAGGTCACGGTAACGCCCGACGAGAAGCCCGCGAAGGACGCAGGTCCCCTGCGCATCACCCTCGTCGCGACCAACGACCAGCACGGGTGGGTGATGGGCCAGGTCGAGAAGTTCGGCGCCAGTGAGATTCGCGCCGGCGGCTCTGCCGTGATGGCCGCGTACCTGAAGATTCTGCGGGGCAACAACTTCGGCGGCGTCGTGCTGCTCGACGCCGGAGACCTCTTCCAGGGCACCCTGGCCGCCAACCTGTCGGAAGGCGCGGCCGTCATCGATGCGATGAACGCGCTCAGCTACGACGTCGCCGCCATCGGCAACCACGAGTTCGACTACGGCCCCGTCGGGCCGGTCTCGGTCGCCACCCAGCCCAACGTGGATCCCTTCGGCGCGCTGAAGGCCCGCATCGCCCAGGCGAAGTTCCCGCTGCTCTCGGCCAACATCTACGAAGAGGCCTCCGGTCGCCGCCCCGCGTGGCTCCCCGGCGATGGCCTGCTGATGATTGAACGGAAGGGAATCAAGATTGGCATCTTCGGGTTGACCACGCCGCAGACCCCCGTCACCACGGTGCCCGTGAATGTCGCTACGCTGCGGTTCAGCCCGCTCGCCCCTGAGGCACTCACCGCGGCGAAGCAGCTGCGCGAGAAGGGCGCTGACATCGTCATCGGCGTCGTCCACGCCGGCGGCAAGTGCGCGAAGTGGGACAACCCCGACGACACGAGCAGCTGCGACGAGAAGACCGGAGAAGTCTTCGACATGATGCGCGGCCTGCCCCCCGGCACCCTCGATGGCGTCGTCGCCGGTCACACCCACGGCGTCATCGCCCACAATATCAACGGCACCCCCGTCACCGAGACCTACGGCCTCGGCCGCTTCTTCTCGACCATCGAGCTCTTCATCGACCCCGTCACCCGCAAGGTCATCCCCTCGAAGACGGTGATGACGCCGCTGATTCCACTTTGTGAGACCGTCGACCAGGAGTCCGGCAGCTGTGACCCGCGCGTGCTTCGCGGCAAGGCCAACGTCGTCGCCGTGCAGGCCAGTTTCATGGGCCAGCCCATCGTGCCCGACGAGAAGGTCACCGCCCTCTTGAGCCCGGCGCTGCAGCAGGTCGCGAAGCTGCAGAACGAGAGCCTCGGCCTCTCGGTGCCGAAGACGCTGGGCCGCGACTACGAGAACGAGTCTGGCCTCGGCAGCTTCCTCGCCGACTCGCTGCGCGGGGTCGAGAAGGCCGACATCGCCCTCATGAATCCGGGCGGGCTTCGCGCGGACTTGAAGGCTGGCGATGTCACCTACGGCGCCGTCTACGAAGTGCTGCCCTTCGACAATGCAATCAGCACGCTGAAGCTCACCGGCGACGAGCTGATGCGCCTGCTCACCGCCGCGTACGGCTCGCGCAAAGGCGTCTTCCAGGCGTCGGGCATCGAAGTGAAGCTCTCGCGCTGCCCCACGGCCGACCGCCTCAAGACCGTCACCCTCGAAGGCGGCAAGCCGCTGGATCTTTCGAAGCAGTACCGGGTCGTGATGCCTGACTTCCTGGCGCGCGGGGGCGACGGGCTCGCTCCGATTTTATCGACCATCGAGCCCGACCAGGTCGACCTCGGCGAGAACCGCGAGCTCAACCTGCGCGATGCGCTTGTCGATTTCTGGAAGAAAAAGAAGGAGCCTTTCGCCAGCCCCCGTTCGGGCCGCGTCTCCTTTCTGCAGGACGGCGACAAGTGCAGCCCGGGCACCAAGCTCGACGGGCAAACCGGAAGTCCGTAAGAATCGTTTCGTCTCACCATCTGCTGGGAGGGGAAGTGCTCTACAAAGTCACGCCGAACCTGACGCCGCAGCCCGTCGAAAAGCCGGCCAGGGACCCGAACGCCCCGAAAGTCCCGCGCAAGAAGCGCAAGTCGGCCGTCTACGACGCCGACGGCAACGAAGTGCTGATCACGATGATGTGCCTCAAGTGCCGCGCGATGAAGCCGCTGATGATGTTCGGCCTTCGCAAGATGGCCGACGGCGCGATTCGCAACCAGCCCTGGTGCCGCACCTGCCGTTCGGGCGCTGGGGTGAAGAAGCCTGTTCTCAGCGCTGCCGAAGGTCAGGCCGAGGCCGCCGCGCTTCCGGCCGCTGCGCTCGAGGCTGCCACCGCTGCCGCCGACCTGGGTCCGACCACCGACCACGCGGATGCCGACGGCGACGCCGAGCACACGGCGCCTGCGGCTGAAAATCCCGCCGCCGTCTGATGGCGCTGCCGCTCGCGGGCCTTCGCGTCCTCGATCTCTCTCGGGTCCTCTCGGGCCCGTTCTGCACGATGAACCTCGGCGACCTGGGCGCCGAGGTGATCAAGATCGAAGAGGTGAAGAAGGGCGATGACACCCGCGCCTTCGGCCCTCCCTTCGTCCAGGGCGAGTCGACCTACTTTCTTTCCATCAACCGCAACAAGAAGTCGCTGGCCGTCGATTTGAAGGCCCCGCAGGGCTGCGCGCTCGTCAAGCGGCTCGCCGCCACCTGCGACATCGTCGTCGAGAACTTCAGGCCTGGCGTCGCTGCCCGCCTCGGCCTCGATGCGGCCGCGCTTCGCAAAGAGACGCCGCGCCTCATCTACTGCTCCATCTCTGGCTTCGGCCACGAAGGTGACCCCGCGTTCACGGCGCTGCCCGGCTACGACGCCATCATGCAGGGCCTCGCCGGCCTTCAACACCTCACCGGCCAGCCCGACGGCCCGCCCACCCGCGTCGGAGTGCCGATCAGCGATCTGCTTTCCGGCATGGCCGCCTTCCAGGCGATTCTCGCGGCGCTCTACACCCGAGAGAAGACGGGGCAGGGCGCCTTCCTCGACATCTCGATGCTCGACGCCACCGCGCAGGTGCTCACCTTTCACGCGTCGTCCGCGCTCAACGCCGGCACCACGCCGCGGCGGCTCGGCAACCGGCACGCGTCGATTTCTCCGTACGAGACCTTCGCGGGCAGCGACGGCGTCTTCTTCAACATCGCGATCGGCAACGACGCGCAGTTCGCCGAGCTCTGCAAGCTGCTCAACGCCGCCGCCTGGGTCGCCGACCCGCTGTTCGCCACCAACCCCTCGCGCGTGAAGAACCGCGACCAGCTGTCGCCGCAGCTGCAGGCCCGCTTCGCGAAAGCGCCCGCGCTTCACTGGGTCGGCGCGCTCGCGAAGGCCGGGATTCCCGCGGGCACCATCGCCACCGTCAACGAGGTCGTGGCCCACCCGCAGCTCGCCGCGCGCGGGAAGCTGCTGGAAGTTTCGCACCCGACTGCGGGCCGGCTGAAGCTCATCGGCAGCCCGCTGCCTCAGGCCTCGAAGACTGCCGCGCCGCCGCCGCTGTTGGGTGAGCACTCGCGCGAGGTGTTGTCGCAGCTGCTCGGGGTCGGCGAGCCTGAGATCGCCGACCTGCTGCAACGGGGTGTGATTAAGTCCGCGCCGTGAATGCGGCGTTTGCGGTGCTCGCGAAGGACGCGTTCACCGGAAAACAGTTCGGGCGCTTCGAGGTGCTCTGCAAGCTCGGCGAAGGGGGGATGTCCGAAGTCTTCCTCGCCTGGCAGAAGAGCGTCGGTGGCTTTCGCCGCCCGGTGGTGCTCAAGCGAATCCTCGAGTCGATTCGCCACGACAAGGCGTTTCTGCGCATGTTCGTGCAGGAAGCGAAGATCACCTCAGGCTTGAGTCACGGCAACATCGCCTCGCTCTACGACCTCGCGCACGAAGGCGACGAGCTGTTCATGGTGATGGAGTTCGTGCCCGGCGCGACGCTGGTCGAGGTCGCCAAGGCGTGCGCGATCGCCCGGCAGGAAATCCCGATTGGCCTGAGCCTCGCCGCCGTCCGCGACACCGCGCTGGCGCTTCACTACGCGCACCACTTCAAGGACGCGACGGGCAGGTCTCGCCCCGTCATCCACCGCGACATCGCCGAGAAGAACATCATGGTGTCGCTGGATGGCAGCACGAAGCTGCTCGACTTCGGCATCGCCCGGCAGGAAGGCCGCAACAACATGACGCAGGTCGGGATGGTGAAGGGCACCGCCGGCTACATGTCGCCCGAGCAGGTGCGCGGCGAGACGCTCGACGGCCGCACCGACATCTTCTCGCTGGGCGTCGTGCTCCACGAGTGCCTCACCGGCCACCGCCTCTTCCGCCGCGACACGCGCGTCGATGAGGTGCACGCGCTCCTCACGGATCCGATTCCCGCCCCGAGCCAGCGCAACCGCAAGGTGCCGATGGAGCTCGACGCCGTGGTGTTGAAGGCGCTGTCGCGCGATCGCGAGCACCGCTTCCCCACCGCTCGCGAGCTGGCGGTCGCGGTCGAACAGGCGGCCGGCGCGCAGATCTGGGACGCCGAGAGATGCGCTGCCTTCGTGCAGCAGCACTTCGTCGATCGCCAGGCGCAGATTCTGAGTCTGCTCGGGGACCCTGGCCGCACCGACCTGGGCGACCTGCTCGAGAACTCCAACCCCGGCACCGACCCGGTGGTCGAGCTCATCCCCTCGCGCGAGAGGAAGACCACCAACCAGCGGAAGCTCACCCCCGAGCCGGACGAGCCTTCGTCGGCCACGTTGGCCGTGCTCGACGAGACCATCATCGGCGACGAGAACGACGAGCTCGAGACCCAGCTCGAAGGCACGTCGCCCATCCGGCGAGCCCCCACGTCCGGCGCGCAGGCACAGCTCAACCCCGCGATGCTCGCCATCGGAGGCACTGCGGGCGTCGTCGTCGCCCTGCTGCTCTTGATGGTCTTGTCGCGGTGCTGAAAAAAACAAACCCCGCCTCGGCTTTCACCGGGCGGGGCCCATTCTTCTAGAGACTGTGGAGGCGGACGGGATCGAACCGACGACCTTCGCATTGCGAACGCGACGCTCTCCCAACTGAGCTACGCCCCCGGGACAACAATTTCGAAAGCCACTTACGACTCGGAACAGCCCTTGTCCACCCCGAGATTGAGGCTGCCGGCACGAATTCAAGGTGACCTTCGGGAGTGCCGGCGCGCATCAGCTACTACTTCATCTTGAACGTGGCAAGCGCGAGTGACGCGCGGGATTTTCGCGGCTGTTCCTGAGCAGGTCGCCGCTGGCTGCGAGCACCACCCAGCGGGTCTGGCTGGGTGCCATGGCCGGTTGCTTCGATGAAAATCTGGTCATGAAGACCGTTAGAATCTCGGACCTGAAGACCAACTTGAGTCAGTATCTGCGGCGCGTCCGCCGTGGGGAACATCTCGTGGTGATGGATCGCAACGAGCCCATTGCCGAGCTCATTCCACTGAAGCCTGGTTCGACGTCAGTGTTTCAGCGGCTTGCGCGCGAAGGGCGTCTGACACTGGGAACTCAAGATCGGTCGAAGCTCAGGTTTCCGAGGATGAAGAAGTTGGCGGTGAACGAGGCGATCGAAGCAGTCCAGGCTGAGTCCTTCTGAGTGCCCTCTATGTCGATGCGAGCGTGGTCCTGCGGATCGTGCTCGGCCCTTGAGGTCTGGTCACACCATGCGCCACAGGCGCTTGCCGGGCTGGCGCGAGGACTCGATGTTCGGGGCACGGTCGTCAAGGCGTGACCTGAGCGTGTTGACCTGGCGCCTACTTCTTCCTGGTGCGGGTCCGGCCTATTGCGCCAGCTGACGCAGCTCGCCGAGCCGCCGGGTGACGTCGGGCGGGATGCGGGTGCCGCCGCTGCCGCTCCAGCCGAACCAGGCGCGGTCGTACATCCGTTCGGAGCACGCAGCGGCGATCGCCGAGTGCGGCTTCTCGCGAATGCAGGCCTCCAGGTACAGGTCGTCCAGGTCCCACAGCAGTGGGTCCATCGACGCAGAGGTGGCGATCGCCAGCAGGTACAGCGCCTCTCCGCGCCAGAGGGCGCGCGGGTCTTTCTCGAGCGCGGTGTGCAGGTAGCCGCTGGCGCGCAACAGGCTCACGAAGCGCGCGTCGTCCCAGATGACGGTCTTCCCGGCGCCCGTGCCGTCGATGAGCTTCTTTGCCCGTGCAAACAGCGCAGCAGGGGCCGCTCGACTCGCAGCGAAGTCGTCCGCCTTCCACGCGGTCGCTTCGACCAGCCACGCATCGACCATTCTCTTGAAGAAGACCGGAAGTTCCTTGCGGGCCGATTGCTTCGCCAGCACCCGCATTGTCGCGTCGCGGTCGTCCTTCACCCGCACCAGCACCGCGAGGTACTGGCGCAGCGCCCCCGCCTGCTCGAACCACTCGGCTTCGGACTTCGCGGTGGCCGTCAGCGCCTGGCTCCAGAGGGCTGCCGCCTTGTCGAACTGGCGGGTGGTCGCGAAGAACTCGGCCTTCCGCAGCGGGGGCAGGTCCAGCGCGTCTACCGACTTCGTCAGGTCCTCGAAGTCCTTCGAAGCGGCCTGGCGGCTGTGACACGCAAAGCAGAGCCCGGTGACGCTGCGAAGGCGCATGCGGGCGACGTCCGTATTTCCTTTCTTCATCTCTGCCTGGGCGCGCACCACCGAGTCGCCGAACAGGCCGGCGAGCGTCTCGACCGACGGGTCCTGCTTGCCGGGACCCATGAACCGGTGCTTCAGCCCTGCCAGCGCGTCGAGCTGGGCCGCGACAATCGTCGCATTGGCGGGATCCTGGAATGCCTCTGGCGACGCTAGGTAGGGCTGCAGCGAGGTGACTGCGCGCATCGCGGCGTGCATCGCGGTCAGCGTCAGCTGCTTTTCCTCGGCGGGTGTGGCCGACAGCAGCAGCACGAACGAGAGTGAGAGCGGGATCATGGCTGCGCCACAGTAGTCACCAGCACCGGCTTGCGCGAGAGCCGCAGCAGATCCGAGACGATGACCCCCGACGTGTCTTCGGACGGCACGCCGAGGCACACGATGTCGCCGCCCAGCGCCTCGGTCGCGCGCACCACCTCCTTCACCACGTGGCCATGAAGGACGTGGACCTCGATTCGCGCTCCGCCCCAGTCGGCCTCGGCCGGCAGCACGTCGGCCAGCCTCTGCAGCAACAGCGTTTCCAGACTTGACGAGAACGGCTCAGGACTGACGTGGACCACGTGCACCGTGCCGTTTCCGACCACGCCCAGCGCGCAGGTGACGGCGCGATTGCCCGCTTCCGAGAAGTCGGTTGGAACCAGCGCCGTGTGAAAGGCCGGCACCGTGGCCAGGTTGGCGACTGCGACCGTCGAAGGAATGCACGCCACCGACATCGGCGCGAGTGCGAGCGCGTGGTGCGACACCGACCACAGCCGCCCGAGCGCGCGACGGCGATGGGCGCCCAGCACCATCAGGTCGGCCTGTTCTTCGTTGGCGAGCTCCATCAAGTGCTCGGCGACGCGCCTGACCCCAATCTCGAGATGAACGCGATGCTTCACGTTCGCCGGCAACCTCCCCAGCGCGGCTTCGAGTTCGGTGCGCATCGATTTCGACAGCTCGGCATGGCCTTCCTCGCTGGGCGCCAGCGGAACTCCCCGGCGCTCGTACTCTTCAATCGGCCACCAGATCTGCGCCGCGACCAGGTCGAGGTCGCCATACTCGGCCAGCCGGCTGATCCAGTCGCGGGCGACCGCCGCGCTCGAAGTGCTGTCGAGCGCGAGCATCACTTTCAGAGGCGCCTTGCCTTTGACCCACGCCCGAAACGGCCGCGCGTCGCGAACCACCAGCAACGGGGTCGCCAGCAGGTAGGCGAGCCGGTCGAGGGTGCCGGCGAAAACCGGCCCCACCTTCTTCGCTGTATCTCCCACCACCAGCAGCCGGGCCGACTTTTCTGAGCAGTAGGCGTGCAGCGCGTGCTCGAGCTTGCCGTGAAGCAGCGCCGTCTCGACCTTGATTCCCCTCGCCAGCAGCGCCTTCGCTTCGTTCTCGAGGGCGTTGGTCGCGGCCGCGTCGAGGAAGTCTCCCCAGGACGACAGGGCGCCTGCCGGCAGCACGTGCACCAGGGACAGCGCCTGTGCCCGCCGCTGCGCCAGCTCGGCGGCGACAGCGACGGCGGACGTCGATTCTTCTGAAAAACGCGTCGCGCAGACGATGGTCATGCGACTGCTCAACAGCAACTGCCGCGCCACCTGGCAAAACGGCGGGGTCTGGGGCTTGCTGTGTTTTCGGATCCAATGGTGCTCCACCTGAAACGGCGACTGGGGCTGCTCGACGACGGGCTCGTCAAGCTCGAGCGTTCGCTGTCGATCGGGAATGTGCACCGAGCGCGCAAGGCCGCGCGCGTGGTCCGCGATCTGGCTGCCGCCCTCGACGGGGTCCGGCTCCCCGAGCTGAAGAAAGAGACCGACCGCCTCAAGCGCGCGCTGGGCGTCGTTCGCGACCTTCAGCTCGAGAAGCAGCCCCGGCCGTCAGCGCTTCCACCCGCGCTTGCCCAGCTGAAGGCTGCCGCCCGGCGGTGGCGGAAGCACCGGCCGACACTCGAGCTCGAGCTGGCAGGGGCGAAATCGATCTCGCGCAAGCGGTTGGCGCGCGCCCTGCGCCACCGGCTCGCGCGGCTTGCCAGGCGGATCACCCGGCTGCCGGCCACGGCGCCTCCCCGGGCCGCTCACCGGCTGCGGATGCGAATCAAGCGCGCCTACACCATCGTCGGCTCGGTTGAAGGGGACGAGCGCCAGCTGCGGGTCCTCCTGGGCCGGGCGGCGGCCGCGCTGGGAGACCTGCACGACTTCGATGCCGGCTTGCGCACCCGCAGGAAGTCCCGGCGCCCGCTGGTCGTCAGGGCCGGGCGTGCGTTGGTCGACGTGGCCCACGCCATCCGTTCAACGCACTGAGCGCCCCTTGCGCTTCGCCGTCGCTGATCGCCCAGAGGCAGGCTTGGGCTTTTTCGCCAACAGCTCGACCAGCGCCTGCATCGCGTCAGTGGTGGTGAAGAGGCCCACCAGGTGGTCGCCATCCATCACGACCGCAGAGCCGACCTTGTGCTTCCACATGTGCAGCACCGCGGTCTGCAGCGGAGTTTCCCGGCTGACGACGTAGGGACCCTGCGACATCGCTTCCTCGACCGGCACCTTCTCGGGGTCGACGCCCTGAATCGTCTCGAGGAAGAACAGATCTCGCTGGCTCACCACCCCGACCAGCTTGTTCCCGTCCAACACGGGCAGGTGGCGGATCTGCTGGGCGCGCATCACCCGATGGGCATCGGCCAGAGTGCGATCGACGCGAATCGAGTGGGGGGCTGGCGCTGCGTAGTCGGCAACGGTGGGTTGGGCCATGATGCCCTTCGAAGAGCAACAGTCAGACCAGCTCGAGCCCGGACGAGGTCCGCGCCATCGCGCGCAGAAGCTGCACCAGGAAAAGGCGGCTGCAGGAATAGCGCTTGAAGCTGGGGCCGGCAGATGGCGCAGGTTCCGTTAGGACGCCTGACTGGCTTGGGGGATGAAGGAGGCAATGCAACGCGCGGCAGCACGAATTCTGGTGGTCGACGATGACGAGGCGATCCGCGAGGGGTTGAAGGCGCTGCTCGACACGTACAACTTCGAGGTCGATCTCGCCGTCGATGGCCTCGCGGCACTCGAGCGTATTGCCGAGCTGCCTCCTGACCTCGTGGTGACGGATCTCGAGATGCCGCGGATGAACGGGATGCAGTTGCTCAGGGAGCTCCACGGGCGCAACCGTGAGCTTCCCGTCATCGTGCTCACCTCGAACACGGGGCTCACCGCGGCGGTGGCGGCGATGCGCGCCGGGGCCGCTGACTACATTACGAAGCCCGTCGAGCTCGACGATCTGCTGATCGCCGTCGAGCGCGCGCTCGAGCACCGCGACATTCGCCTCGAGAACGAGAACCTGAAGCGCCAGCTTCACGAGCAGCATGGCGAAGGCATTCAGGGACTGCTGGGCGTCAGCCCCGCGATGCAGAAGGTGTACGGCGTCACGCGACAGGTCGCCGCTGCCCGCGCGACGGTGCTGATCACCGGAGAGAGCGGCACCGGAAAGGGCGAGCTGGCCCGCGCGATTCACGCGCTCAGCCCACGGGCCGGCAAGCCCTTCGTCTCGGTTCACTGCGCAGCGCTGACCGATGGCCTGCTCGAGAGCGAGCTGTTTGGTCACGAGAAGGGCTCGTTCACCGGCGCCGAACGTCGCCGCGCAGGGCGCTTCGAGCAGGCCAACGAGGGGACCATCTTCCTCGACGAGATTGGCGAGATTCCCGCGGCGACGCAGGTCAAGCTGTTGGCCGTGCTCCAGGAACGCAGCTTCGAGCGCGTTGGAGGCAACGAGCTGGTCAAGGTCGACGTTCGAATCATCGCGGCCACCAACCGCGACCTGAGGGCGGACGTCGCGGCGAAGCGCTTTCGCGAAGACCTTTACTACCGGCTCAACGTCGTCGGCATCGAGCTGCCGCCCCTGCGTCTGCGCGGGGGCGACATCCTGGTGCTCGCCGAACACTTTCTACGCAAGTTCGCCCTCGAGAATCACAAGCCAATCGACGGCTTCACCGCGCGGGCGAAGACGAAGCTGCGCAGCCACCGCTGGCCGGGCAACGTGCGCGAGCTGGAAAACGCCGTCGAGCGCGCGGTGGTGTTGTGTGAGGACGATCAGCTCAGCGATTCGCACCTTCCCTTCGACTCCCCGACTGCCGAGAGCCTCGAGGGAATCTCGGTGCCCGGGGCGACGATGGCCGAGCTCGAACGCTTCGCGATCTTAAAGACGCTCGATTCGGTCGGAGGCTCGACAGTCCGGGCCGCAGAGCTCCTCGACATGAGCGTGCGAACGGTTCAGTACCGCTTGCGCGAGTACGGGATCCACAAAGACGCCCACTGACCTGGCTAGCGGCGGGGCCCGGGGTCCAGATACATCGAGTGGCAAGACACGCAGATCTCCATCATCTGCCCGAAGGATTTGGCGAGCGCGAGATCGTCTTTGTTCGTCGCCGCCGTGGCGAGATCCTTCGCGCGCAGCCGCAGCGCGTCCTGAAGAACGAAGAATCGTTCGGGAAGCGCCGCGTTCAAGTCGTCTCTGCCTTCTGCGATAGGCTTCGCGATCCGCGGTTCGGCGGCGATGTCTCCCGCGATCGCCTTCACCACGTCGCGCTGAAGCAGCGTGACGGCCAGCACCAGCCGTGATTGGTCACTTCCGTGGCGCTGCATTCGTTTGCGCAGCAGCTGGCGAGCCAACGGCGGAAGATAGTCGGGGGTCGCCAGCGCAGACTCGGCCTGGGGAGGCTTCGGCTTGGTGCCCTCGCCCGGCTCTCCGGCGTGTACTTGACCCAGCAGCAGACACGACGAAAAAACGAGGGCTCGAAATGACATGCTTCTTGGGCTGCAAAGCGATGGCCACGAAGGCCGCCCGTCGATCAACTGTTCCCCGGGGTGCAAACGTTGCGCTGCAGCGGTGCGGCCGCAGCCATTGCACTGGAGCGCAGAGGCTTGAATCCAGATTGACTGATCCGAACCCGGATGCTTAAAAACCGGCCTCTTTCTCGATGCCTCCGACCACAACGAAGACGCTGAGCCCGGCCGAGCTCGCGAAGCTCGAACACGCTTTCGCTACCGACCCGGCCTCTGAAGCCTACCGCCCTCTGGCCGAGGCCTACCTCGGCATGGGCCGCTTCATGGAGGCGATGGTCGTCTGCAAAAAGGGCGTGAAGGCCCACCCGAGCAAGCCCGACCCACGCATCCTCCTCGCGCGCGTCTACGCCGAGCAGGGAAAAGACAAGAAGGCCCTCGAAGAGCTCGCCGGCGCCATCGGCGTCGCGCCCAACGACAAGTCCGTTTTGCGAATGACGGGTGCCCTGCAGATCAAGACGGGCGAAGCCGACGCCGGAAAGTCGAACCTGCTCAAGGCGCTCGAGCTCGACCCTGCCGACGAAGACACGAAGGCGATCTTCGTTCAGTACAAGGTCGAGCTGCCCAAGCCGCCTGCGCCTGTCGCGCCGCCGCCTCCTCCTCCGATGCCCGTCGCCGCCGCGCCTGCTGCCAACGGCACCTCGCGCTCGCCCAACGGAACCTCGGGAGCCCAGCGCGCCGTCACCTCGCAAGCCGCCGCCCGGCCTTCCACCCCCGCCGGCCAGCCGCGCCGCACCCAGGCCCCGCGCGTTCAGGAAGAAAATCCTTCTGAGCTCAACGAGATTTCCGAGCTGAACGATGTTCCCCGCCGCCGCCGCAAGGGTGGGGGTGGCGCGGTCGTCACGCTCGGCCTCTTCCTGCTCGTCGTGGTCGGCCTCTCGGCGTACTACGGCATCGGCCAGTACCGCGCGCGCCAGAAGCAGCAGGTGAACGCGCTGCTCGTCCAGGCGCAGGACGCGCTGAAGGGCGACACCTACGACTCGTACCAGAAGGCCTCGAAGATCGCGGAAGAGGCGCTGCTCATCAACCCGGACTCCGACAAGGCGCACGCGTTTGCGGCCTACGCCTACGCCGTTCGCTGGGGAGACCACGGCGGCGACGAGTCGACCCACCAGCGCGCGGAAGAGCACCTCGCCGACGCCAACCGGCTGCGCGGCAAAGAGCCCATCTCACAGGTGTTCGCGACGCAAGCCCTGCTGAAGTTCTATTCAGGCAAAGGCGCCGAGGCGATCAAGGACCTCAAGCCGATCGTCGACGACCTGAAGGAAAAGGGCAGCCGGCCGTCGCTGCTGCTGCTGACGCTCGGCATCATCCAGATGAACCAGGGTGACCTCGAAGGCGCGAAGGACAACCTCGAGTCGGCGCAGGCCGCTGCCTCCGACGATCCGCGCGTCTACTCGGCGCTGGGCACGCTCTCTCGCCGCCGCGGCAACGACGGTGAAGCGCTCAAGTTCTTCAGCAGCGCGCTCAAGTACACCCGAGACTCGCACCCGGAAGCCCTGATCGGCACCGCGCTGCTCATCCTCGACCAGCCGAACCCGGCCGGCGGTTACTCGAACGCGGCGAAGTTCCTCAAGCGCGTGCTCGACTCGCAGCCGCCCCCGTCGCCCCGCCAGCTCGCGATGGCGCACATGGTTCAGGCCTTCCTCATCTCGCGTGGCTCGCGCGAAATCCCGCTCTATACGAGCAAGGATTTCCAGGCCGAGCTCTGGAAGAACACGGGCATTCCGCAGGACGCGGCGAAGGCGAAGCAGGAAGTTCAGAAGGAAGAAGACATGGCGATGCAGGACAAGAGCAACCCCGAGCTCTTCCTCATTCGCGGCAAGCGCCTGCTGTACGAAGAGAACTACGCGGGCGCCGCCGCCGAGATTCGCACTGCGATCTCGATGAATGCGCAGCGCGCGCACTACCACGTCGAGCTCGCCAAGGCGCTGATGCGCAAGGAAGGCGGCGAGAAGGACGCGGAAGATGCGTTGCGCAAGGCGCTGACCCTGGTGCCCGAGAGCCCCAAGCTGATGACGCTGTTGGCGCAGGCGCTCTACAAGCAGAAGAAGGTCGACGAGGCGATTGGCCAGTACGAGAAGGCGATTCGCGACCCGAAGACCAAGAACGCCGAGGCCCGCTACGCGCTGGGCCGCATCTACCGCGACGACAAGAAGGACTATGGGAAGGCGTCTGACTTCTTCAAGCGTGCCGCCGAAGAGTTCTACGGCGACTCGTTGATGGTCGCCTCGTCGTACGACGAGCAGGGCGTGACACTCGAGCTCAAGGGCGACAAGCCGGGCGCCCGCTCGGCGTACGAAGCCGCGCTGAACGCCGAGAAGGAATTCGAAAAGGCCTACTGCGACTTCGCCAGGTTCCTGGTGAAGCTGAACGACCCGAAAGAGAAGGACCTGATCAAGGACACGGCGGCCGAGTACCTGAAGCTCAGCCCCAGGGGCGAGTGCGCGGCAGACATGACGAAGCTCGCCACGCCGTGATCCGGGCGGCGGTGCCCCGTGCAGCCCGAGAAAACGCCCCCCGTGCATCCCGAGAGAACGTGCCCCGTTCATCCCGCCCGAGAGAAGTCGAGGGATGAGCATCCTCGGTGAAGGTCACCCTCCAGCTCGCGGCGGTGGTGCTGCTGGCGCTGCCGGCCCAAGCAGCAGGGCGGATCGCCGGCACGGTCGACTTCCGCGGACGTTCCTTCAAGCCGACGCCCGCGAAGTCGGATGAGCCGGCCTGCAAGAAGGCCGTCGTCCCCTGGCAGCGGCGCGCCCTCGTTCGCCTCACCACCCACGCGCCCACGCAGCCGCCGCCCGCCACCCCCATCTCCGTCGAAGAGAAGGGCTGTGCGTTCGAGCCCTGGCTGCAGGGCGCCGTCGAAGGCCAGAAGGTTCTGCTGCGCAACGCCGACGGCACGGTGCACAGCGTGCGTGCGACTGCGGGCGACCAGACGCTCTTCCACGTCATCCACGCGCCCGGCACGAAGGACGTGGTGAAGGGCGCGGCGGTTTCAGGCGTGGTGAAGCTCGGCTGCGACCTGCACCCGTGGATGCGCGCGTACGTCGTGGTCAGCCCCCACCCGTACTTCGCCGTCACCGCGGACGACGGCAGCTTCGAGATTCCCGGCGTGCCGGCCGGCACCTACGGCATCGAGGCGTGGAACGAGCGCCTGGGCTCGGTTCACACCGAAATCACCGTCGCCGATGGCGCCACCGCCGACCCCAAGTTTCGCTTTCCGGCGCGGTAAGCCGCACCCGAATTTTGGCCGGTACGCTCGCTTGAGTATCGGGGAGTCACTGGCTAAAGGACTGGCGTGCGCGTTCATCGATTCGCCATTGCCGCTGCTGTGGCCACCTTCATCCTCACGATCTTTGGCGGCTTGACCAGCGTCACCGAGTCGGGCCTTGCTTGCCCCGACTGGCCCCTGTGCGAAGGGAAGTTCTTCCCCCAGATGGTCGACGGGAAGCAGTACGAGCACTCGCATCGCCTGATCGCGTCTTTCGTCGGCGCGATGACGTTCGGGCTGATGGCGTTGATTCTGAAATACCGTCGCCACCAGAGGCACCTGGTGAAGCTCAGCATCCTCGCCTCGGTGCTCGTCACCATTCAGGCGCTGCTGGGGGCTGCGACCGTCATCCTCCGCCTGCCGTGGGAAGTGACGTCGGCGCACCTCGCGGTAGCGACCGCGTTCTTCGTGCTGATGACGACGCTCGCGTTCCTCACCCACCCTTCGCGCGAGGCGATGCCCGCGGTGCAGAAGTCGCTGACGCGGTTCATCGTGCCGGTGGGCGCCTTGCTGTTCCTCCAGGTGGTCGGCGGCGGCGTGATGCGCCACCTGCGCGCGGGCCTCGCCTGCGGCTTCGACCTGCCGTACTGCCACGGGAAGCTCTGGCCGCTCGACGGGTTCGTCGGCATCCAGGTGCACATGGTGCATCGCATGCTGGGCGTGTTGGTGGGCCTGCTGATGCTGGCGCTGATGGTGTGGATCTGGCGCCAGCCGCAGGCGGGCCGCTCTCTAAAAATTGTTGCGGGGGTCGCGGGCGTGGGAGTCATCGCGCAGGTGACGCTCGGCATTCTCACGGTGCTCTGGTCGCGTGAGCTGTTCACCATCAACACCCATTCGTCGCTGGGCATCGGCCTGATGTCGGTGATGACGTGGATGTACTGGCTGTCGGTTCCCGCGGTGGCTGCTGCGCCGGTTCGGGTTCCTGCCGTGGAAGCGGTGCCTTCGGGCCGCGCGGTGGAGGCCTGAAGGTGGCGGCAGCAGATGTGTCGGTCGAGGTGCCGGTGGCGTTGCGCACGCGAACGACGGCGCGCGACTTCCTGCAGCTGACGAAGCCCCGCCTCTCGATGGAGGTGCTCTTCACCACGGCGGGCGGCATGTGGCTGTCAGGGCAGGACCTGTCGGCGACGCGGTGGCTCGCGACGATGCTCGCGACGGCCGGCGTCATCGGCGCGGCGAACACCTTCAACTGCTACCTCGAGCGCGACAGCGATCGCTTCATGGCGCGCACGGCGACGCGGCCGTTGCCGGGCAAGCGCATGGACCCGAAGGTCGCGCTGCTGTTCGGCTTCGGCCTGGCGATCGTTTCGCTGCCGGCGCTGGCGTTCGGCTCGAACCTGCTCACTGCGATGCTGGGCCTGACGGCGCTGTTGTCGTACGTGCTCGTCTACACGCCGATGAAGGCGCGCACCCACTGGGCGATGCTCGTCGGAGCGATTCCTGGCGCGCTTCCCCCGCTGATGGGTTGGACGGCGGCGACGGGCAAGATCTCGGCCCCGGGCCTGGCGCTGTTTGCGATCCTCTTCTTCTGGCAGCTGCCGCACTTCATCGCGATCGCGCTGTTCCGCAAAGAGGAGTACCAGCGTGCGGGGCTGACGAGCCTGCCGCTGCAGAAGGGTGATGCGACGGCGCGGCGGTGGGCGGTCATCTACCTGGCGTGCCTGCTGCCGGTGAGCGTGCTGCCGTACGCCTTCAACGCAGCGGGGCTGCTCTACCTGGTGGTGGCGTTGGGCCTGGGCGCGTGGTTCGCGGCGGTGGGGGTGCGGGGGTGGTGGCTTGCGCTGGATGCGAAGTGGGCGCGCCGCTTCTTCTTCGTGTCGCTGGTGTACCTGACGGGCCTGTTCGCCGCCTTGGGCCTCGACGCGCAGCGGTATTGATCGACCCACTGGGTCGCAAAAGTGTCTCAGGCCACGACAATGCCGCCTCGGCGCTTGTGTGGGAGCAACTCCTTCAGCTAGATCGCCTGTCTCTCGGGCCGGGCGGGGAAAACACACAATTGTCACCGGCGGACCATGCTTCGATGACGTCCGCACGTTCGTTGCAGCAGTGGCTGAATTGGGTGCCGAGGGTACACCCCGAAACGGGAGTGCAGCAGGTGAAGGGCCGGTGGATGGCAGCGACTCCAGACGACGCGTTGCACACGTTCGAGGGGTCTGAGGTGGGGGAAAGGATCATTTCGTTGGTCGATGGGCAACGAACGGTGGGGGAGATCGCAGCGATCCTGCAGAAGGAGTTCGACGTCGTGCAGGCCGTGTGCGAGCAGCAGACGGTTCAGTTCATCGAAATTCTGGTTCAGAAGAAGGTGCTGGCCCCCGGCTGAATGGGGGACGGCGGGCGCGGTACTAAGCCGGGAGCATCAATGCGAGCGACTGTGACGAAGCTGTGGATGGCGATTGGCGCTGTGGCGGTCATCTCGGGCTGCACGTGCGGCGATCCGAAGACGATGTGTGAGACGGACGTCTTCGTCACGTTCGATTCGCCAAAGGATCAGGACATCGATCTTGCTGCGACGCAAACGGTCGCCATCAGCGTCAAGGACGGCAGCGGCACCGCGATTGAGCTCGATACCGCGCAGCTCGTCACCAAGGCCGGCAACGGCAGCTTCTCGGTTCCCAAGGACGGCGTGCTCACCACCGGCAAGGCGACGTTCGCGTCGATTCCGCTCGAGCCCGGCGACAACACCCTCAAGGTCAGCGTGAAGCAGAAGGCAACCACCTGCACAGCGACCAAGATGATCAGCGTCAAGGTGAAGGCGAACCCGATGGCGGACAAGCCGAAGGTCCTCAGCGTGGCCTTCCCTCAGGACACGGCGATGCCGACGGGCACCCTCAGTGGTTTGGAGTTCCCCAACGCATCGATGCTCACCATCGACGTCGAGACCCAGTTCGCGATGGGCGGCTCGATCGACATCATCAACAAGTCGAGCGGACTGAAGATTGGCGGCTCGACGGCACCCATCAGCGCGCTCAAGACCACGATCACGATTCAGGATCCGCCGTTCGCCGACGGGACGTACAACTTCTTCGCGAAGGTCACCAAGGACGCTCAGTCGAATGACGAAGCGACCAACCCGGAGGCGATCGCGAACCTCAAGCTCGACCGCACGCCTCCTACGTGCGGAGTGACGGCGCCGACGAAGATGGTCCTCGGCCCCAACGACGACGCCGATGCATTGAAAGCGGGCTTCCAGATTCGTGCGATCGGCACCGCGAACGCCGACGCGACCACCCTCGAGCTGAAGTTCAGCGGTGGCGCGGCGCCGCAGACCTCAGGCCCGAAGGCCCTCGTCAACATGCTCGTCTCGAACGACTTCGACGTCCCCTCGACCGGCAGCGTCACCTATACGATCGCCGCGGAAGCGAAGGACACGGCCGGCAACATCTGCACAGCTTCGAGGATGGTCACCGTCGACTTCCAGTGCCCGGTGCTGACGATCGCGTCGCCCGATGGCGGCGTCGAGACCAGCTACAATGTTCCGCTCGTCGCGAACGTGGTTGATGGAAACGGAGGCAGCGTCGACTGGAAAGTCACCGACTCGATCGGCACGCGCGACCTCGGCATCTTCCCAATCGCCTCGAACGTCTCGTCGACCATCGCTTCGCTCGTCACGGGCCCTCAGACCATCTCGGCCACCGCGACCGACGCCGTCGGCAACAAGTGCCCGGCCGTCACCCGCGCCTTCAGCGTCAATGCGACCACCGGCTGTTCCATCGTCTTCACGCGCCCCTCGACGCGCCCCGGCTTCATCACCATCGCCTCGGTCAACAACGGCAACTACTCCTTCCAGGCCGTGAGCAACTGCGCCAACGGTACCTTTGCGAGGCTGCGCCAGGGCACGACGATGTTTACGTCTCCGGTCGCGGCTGGCACCGTGAACTGGGTTGTTCCCGTCACCAGCGGCATGTTCCAGTACAAGGCCGAAGTCGGTACGGGCGCCATGCTCGTCACTGACACGCTCGATGTGACGATTGACCTCATGGCTCCTGCGATCACGCAGCCGGTCGACATGAGCATCCTCAACATCAACGATGACACTGCGCCCGGCACCCCCGGTGTCCAGAGCGCCTTCGCCTTCAACGCGACCATCCCGATGGGTGGCCGCGCCGATGTCTGCACCAACCAGACCCCGATTCCGACCAGCCCCGCGCCGACGCCCTGCCCCGATGGGTCGGGCCCGGCTTGGTACGTGTTGAAAGGCACGGTCACGACTCCCGAAACGACCTTCAACTACCCAGATGGTAGCTATTGCCTGAAGCTGGTTGTCGTCTCGGGCGCGACGTCGAACGCCTCGCAGCCGGTTTGCATCACCGTCGATGGCATCGCACCGACAATCTCGGGCATCACGCTGCTGCGTGACGCCATCATGGACAAGAAGCTCAACGTCGCCGAGCTCGCGGGCATGCCGCCCGAGTTCCAGTTCACTCTCGGTAGCGGTCACGCCCAGAGTTCGATCAAGTCGGTGAAGGTCGTCGAAGGCCTGACGGAGTTCAACACTGCCGCGTCGGTGACCTACTCGGGCGCCGGCCTCAACGTGGTGAACGTGAAGCTCGTTCAGAACGTCACCGCCAGCACCCAAACCTACAGCTGGACGATCCTCGTCGAAGATCTCGCCGGTAACGTCACCCCCAGCCCTGTGCAGGTGGTGAAGATCGACAAGGTCGTCCCCACCTGCTCGATCACCGCGCCGAACCTCCCCGTCTACGGGAAGCCTGACGATGCTGTCCCCACGAGCGCAGCGTTCGACCTCAAGGTCGACGCGGCGGGCTCGGCCGACGTCGAGAACATCACCTTTGGGACTACCGGCGCGCAGGTGCTGACGGCGCCTGTTGTCGCCAACAGCGGCAACGGCACCAACACCTTCGTGCTGAGCCAGACGGCAGGTGTTCTCGCCTACACGGTCACCGCAACCTGCACCGACGACGCCAAGAATGCGACCGTCGCCACCCCGGTTGCATTGTCGATCGATCTCCAGCCGCCGACCTGCACGATGACGACGCCTGTCGCCTCGCCCCCCGACTACACCCAGTTCACGCTGGCCACGAGCATCACGGTCGGTGGTCCGGGCACGGCGGCCCGTCCGGTCTTGGTCTTCTCGCAGGTGGGAGCAGCAGCCGCGGTTCAGGTCGGAACCCTGACGGTATCTGCAGGTGGCATCGCCGCCGGTAACATCACCTACCTCAACGGAGCGCAGACGATCACCAGCAGGGTGAGCGACGATGTCGGTAACGACTGCGTCACCGCTGGCGTCCCGATCAACATCGTCTCGGCGGCCTGTGCACTGAGCATTGTCTCTCCGACGGTTGGCGCTGACGGCACTGCGTACTTCACTTCGACCGCGGTCACCGTCACCGGCAACACCTCGAACTGCGGCGCTGGTAAGACCGTCACCCTGTTCCAGGAGCCGAGCACCACGGCGATCGGCACGGGTGTCACGGACGCCAGCGGCAACGTCATCATCAATGCGACCCTCGCTGAAGGCGGCCCGTACACGCTGCGCCTCAGCATCAACAACGGCTCGGGCTTGATCACCAACACCACGATCAGCCCCGTCGTTGTCGACACCACGCCTCCGACGGTCGGCACGGTCGAGCTCAACGCGACGGTCTTCCCGGCCATCGCGACCACTGCGACCTTCGTCTCGGCCACCAACGTGAACCGCCTGCCCCCGACCCCGAACCCGGCCTACATCCAGGACAACACGCCGGGCGGTAGCGCGGACTTCAACATCAAGGTGAACAACATCGTCGGCGCTGTCGGTGGAAAGGTTCGCGTCGTCTACGGCGGCGTCGAACTCTCGACGACGAACGTCACTGCGACCCCGCAGACGATCAGCATCCTCGGAGCGACTCTGACCCACAACACCACGGGTCAGCTGCTGATTGAAGTCGTCGACGCCGCCGGTCTTGCCGCTGCGGCGTTGAATGTCCCGGCTGTGGTCGACGTTCTCGAGCCTGCTGCGCCCATCGTGACGCGCGCGCTTCTCGACGCCCGCGCTGCCACCGTCGAGCTGAAGTGGGACGCGACCTTCGACGACGGAACTACCGTCGCCTCGGGTGCAAACGCTGGCTACGAGATTCGCTGGTCGACCAGCACGGTCACCAACAACAACCAACTGACGCTCGAATCCGACTACCTCGACTCGGCCAAGGCTCGCCCTGAAACGAACCAGGCGTGGATCGCGGGCTCGACCACCCGAAACGTTAGCGGCCTGCCGCCGAACAACAGCTACTTCATCGTCGTCCGCGCTCGGGACGAGGTCGGCAACTACTCGGCTTACGCCGGCGCTCCAGCAGCAGTCGCCAATTCAGGAACGCAGAACACCTTCGCAAACCCGTCGGGCGTCGCTGACTCGTTCGCCCTCACGATGGCCGCCGGTCGCCTGCGCGGCACGCTCAGCATCGACGGCGGCTTCGCAGACGACCTGGTCGTTTCAGGCGCGGGCTCGGCAAAGGTCTATGTGTACCTGGGCGGCGCAGGCTTCACGACCCAGACGGGTTGTGTGGCTCCTGCCTGCCAGGTCGTCGACCTGCCCGGCACCCGCACCCCGGCGACCGAGACGTTCGGCAACTCGGTGGCGGTCGGGAAGGTTGCCGACGGCGTCAACGACCAGTTGCTGGTCGGCTCGGCGAACTTCACCTCGACCCTCGGCCGCGTCTTTATGTTCTTCGGCGGCAATAACCCCGATGGCGGCGCAGTGATCGAGAACGTCGAGTTCCGCGGCGTCGCGGGCCAGTTTGGCCGGCACGTCTCTGTCGTCCCCGACATCAACGGCGACGGCTTCAATGAGGTCGGCGTCACGGCGCGCTCGTTCACGTCGAACCGCGGCCGCTTCTACATCTTCAAGGGCCGCTCGAAGGCTGACTGGCTGACGGCAGCAGGAGGCGGACCCATCGCGGAGTCGACTGCCAACTGGATCATCGAAGGCCCGACTCCGGTTGTGGGCGGCAACAACAACTTTGCTCCTCAGCTCAGCATCAACTCGGTCGGCAAGCTCAGCGGCGGCGCGGGCAATGACCTCACTCTCGCGGCGGCGAACGAGAACGTGAACTCGGTGTACCTGTTCTCGTCGACGACTTTGGGTGCAGCCGGCACCTTCACCACGGGTACAACCGCGCCAGCGCAGCAGTTCCAGACCATCACGCAGCCCACCACGGCCGGGGCGGTGTTCACTGGCTTCGGCGGAGCGGTTGTCGGAGGTGTCGACGTCACCGACGGCCTGGCCAATGACCTGATCATTTCGAATCCGCGCTCGAGCAGCCTGTTTGTCTTCCGCGACGGAACGGTCTCGAGCTTCGGGAGCCCGGTGCTGCAGATTTCTGGTGTGGCCAGCATGGGCACCACGTTGGTTGCCACCGACCTTACCAACGACGGCGTTCGCGACCTCACGACGGGCGAAGCGGCCCTAGCGGGCGGTCCGAGCCGCGTCTGGACCTTCTACAACCGCAGCAAGTCCTACGATTCGGCACTTGGCGGATTCTTCCAGTCGGTCTTGACTGGTACGAGCACCACGGCGGGTTCGTTCGGAGCCAGCCTCACGCGTGGTGACTTTGATGGCGACGGTAACGTAGACATCGCCGTCGGCGACGCGGCAGTTACTCCAGGAAGGGTGGTCATATGGCGGTAGTTGAGAAGACTGAGGTCAAGCAGCTGGCACGCCGCGAATGGCGTCAGCCGCTGCTTCACACCCAGCAGTTGGTGGTGCCGACGAATCTGCTCTTCTGCAGTCAGTTCTGTTGTGACCTCGACGGAGCTCTCGAGTGCGTCGCGAGTCCTGGTGTTTGCAGCACCAACGGTGGCACCCCGGCTCTCGGGTGCTGAAGGCGTGAGACTTGGGTGCGCTCAGGCGCGCATCGAAGTCGATGATCAGGTGGTGGCTGCAGCGTCTCGGCGCTGTGCCCTGCCTGCGTTTCGCAGTGACGAAGGCGCCGTCGAGCTGAGCGTTGAGCGGGGTGCCGCAACTGAAGAATGGTCGCCGCTTTTCGGAGCTCCTGGCCCGGGCGGCCGATTCCTGCTTCAGGGCTCGCAGCTGTTTTGCGATATCCCTGACGACGACGTGTGGTCGGCCGAGTCGGTGCTGCGGCTTGCCTGGCTGGTCGCGACGATTCGGCAGGGGGGCATCTTGATGCACGGCTGTGCATTCGGTTGGCAAGGGCAGGGCGTCGCAGCGATTGGCATCAGCACCGCCGGCAAGTCGACTCTTGGGGCGCTGGCTTCTGCCCCGCCTGCGAAAGCGATTCTGCTCACCGATGAAATCGTGCAGTTGTTTCCTGATGGCCGATGCTTCGGCACTCCGTTTCGTTCGAATGTCGAGAACGTCGGTCAGCCAGGACCCGTGAAACTGAAGTCGCTGCTGTTACTCGAGAAGGGAAGCAATGAGGCGCTCGCGCCCGTTGCCGCTCCGGCCGCACTCGCGGAGTTGTTGCCCCAGATGTTCTGGTTCGCCTCGGGTGAAGGCTCGCTGCCCGAGCAAAAACGGAGGTTGTTCTCGGTGGTCGATACCGTCGGCGTTCAGCGGCTCACGTTCCGCAAGGACCCAGCAGTCGGCACCTTCTTGAAGCAGTGGCTCCTGGAATGAGCGCGGACGTACTTGGCGCGCTGCTGAAGGGGCAGCCGGAAGGGAAGGTGATGTGGATCTCGGTGCGCGGGCGGAGCATGCGGCCGGTGCTTACCGGCGGTGAGTCGTTGAAGGTGATGCGCTGCCGCGAGGGCGCGATGAAGCCGGGAGAGATCGCGGTGATGCTGCGCACCGACGGAGCGTTGATCTCGCATCTCGTCGTCGGCACTGCGCCGGTGCGCACGGAGTCTTTCGACGGGAAGCCCGATGCAGAAGGCCTCGAGGTGCTCGGCCGGGCGATCGCCGTTCGTCGGGGTGCGCTGGTGATGCCGCTGCCGCGAGTGCCACTTCTCGTTCTTCAGCGCTTGTGGCGGCTCGCGACCCGGTCGGCGATCTCGAGGGCCGCTTACGGAACCGCCGGCGCCGTGGTCGCCTCGCCACACACGTCGGGCCTCCGCGCCTTGCTCGGGAAGATCGAGGTCGACGTGCTCGGGCCCGAAGCTTTGAGGGACTTCGCGATCGCGCTTTCCCGCTACGAAACGCTGAGTGCGACCCAGCTCGAGTCGCTGCTTCGCGATGGCGTCGTCGTCGGTGCGCGCCGCCGCGGCCGGTTGGTCGGCTGCGTCGCCGTCGGCACCGACCGCATCGTGCGCCACGCGTTCCTCCAGCGCCGCGCGCAGGGTCTCGGAATCGAAGCCGTGATGATTGATCGCGTCGTCCGTGAAGCCTGTGCACGCGAACTGGACCCCACCGGGACCGCGCTGGATCCGTCACAGCCCGGTTTCATCGCCGCCGCGCAGGGAATCGAGGTCGCTCTCTAACTATCTTGAACTGGTGCGCCTACGGGCAGCTGGTACCACCCATGCCCGTACATTCGGGCTCACCCGACAGACACACAATCGAACCGAGCAGGTCACAGCAACTCTCGTTGCCGACTGCGTACCCAGTGCACCTTTTCTGGCATGACCCGCCGTCACAGAAGTGACCACCGTCACATGCGAGTCCACCACCGCACTGACATCCTCCTGAGGCGCAACTGTCTGCGCGAAGCAGACTGCAGGATACGCACGCGAGTCCGCCGGCTCCGCACTGCGGGAATTGGGGTGGCATGCACGCAACGCCGCTACAGCAGCCTCCGGCACACGTGGTCGGTGAACAGCCGGCGTCAGCGACTGATCCGCCGCCCGATCCTCCGGCACCACCCCCGACGCCCGTTGCTCCTCCCGAACCACCACCGACCCCAGCCGCGCCACCACCGACTCCAGCTCCGCCGCCACCCACTCCAC
>Ga0209181_10000822_pt1 | contig 56506 bp, 53 predicted proteins | sample MAT05_FD_187208 | JGI IMG/M metagenome (GOLD analysis project Ga0209181, IMG submission 187208) | Freshwater microbial communities from Lake Fryxell liftoff mats and glacier meltwater in Antarctica - MAT-05 (SPAdes) (version 2) | ecosystem: Environmental > Aquatic > Freshwater > Ice > Liftoff...
TTTGTTCTTCGCTTCCATTTTACAGTGCTGGCAAAACGGACCGGCAACGTGGAGAAGGCGTATTCAAAGATTCTATTGTTGGGTTGCAGATGCTGAATAAAGAAGGTTATGGAAAACCAGATTCCAACTTGATTTTAGATTTAGTATACAATCCGGTCGGAGCTTTTCTGCCGGGTGATCAGAAGCAATTGGAGCGCGACTTTAAAAAAGAACTCAAAGAGCATTTTGGAATTGATTTCAACAGCTTGCTAACAATTACCAACACTCCGATAAGCAGGTTTCTTGATTTTTTAATTGAATCGGGAAATTATGATGAGTACATGGAGAAGTTAATCAATGCATTTAATCCTGCAGCTGTGGCAGGAGTAATGTGCCGCAATACAATTTCTATCGACTGGCAAGGATTTATGTATGACTGCGACTTTAATCAAATGCTTGGCTTGAAGCTGGAGGAAAAAACAGGACAACACATTAGCATGTTTAATATTGATGCGTTGGAAAATCGTGAAGTAATTATCAGTCAGCATTGCTTCGCATGCACGGCAGGGGCGGGTTCAAGTTGTCAGGGAGCTACCGCTTAGAAAAAGCATTCAAATAGCATACTATTCCAATTTTTTGAATTTAAATTGCAGACATGCGCCCCTACATTCTTGCTGAAAATAATTGGAAGACAATTAAAGAATCGTCTTTCGATGTTGCCATTTTACCTTGGGGTGCTTGCGAAGCGCATAACTATCATTTGCCTTACGGTACAGATATAATAGAGTCCGAAGAGATTGGTGCAGAAGCCGCGCGACTTGCATGGGAACAGAAAGCAAAAGTAATTTTATTACCAGTCATACCATTTGGCGTAAACACTGGCCAGTTTGATGTGAAGTTGGATATCAACATGAATCCTTCTACTCAGTTCGCTATTCTGCGCGATGTGATTGAAGTGCTGGACCGACAAGGGATTCATAAGTTAATTATATTAAATAGTCATGGCGGCAACGATTTTAAAACCATGATTCGTGAGTTGGGATTAAAATTTCCTAATATGTTTTTGTGCTCGTGCGATTGGTTTAAAGCCATGGATCAGAAAGAGTTTTTTACTAACAAAGATGATCATGCGGGGGAGATGGAAACCAGTTTGATTTTGTACTTGCGCCCTAATCTTGTAAGACCTCTAACAGAAGCCGGTGATGGTAAGGCAAAGAGGTTTCAGTTTACAGCGATACAAGAAGGATGGGCTTGGGCCGAACGCAAATGGACCCGGGTGACGGCTGATACAGGTGTGGGCGATCCACGCAAAGCAACTTCTGAAAAGGGTGAGAGATTTTTTAAAGCCGTGACAACAAAAGTTGCTCATTTCTTTGTTCAGGTAGCAACAACATCGAAAGAAGATTTTTATAAGTAATTAACCACGAGGAATTAACAAATGCCCAGTGTCGTTGTGCCTTCGTGGAAAAAAAACTATTGAATTTCAATTATGATACACGAAATAAAAGAGGCGGTTGAGTATTTAAAAAAACATGGAGTAACCGAGCCTGAGTTTGGAATAATTTTAGGTACCGGATTGGGTAATCGGTTTGTTGAGAAAATCAAAAACCCGACTGTCATTAACTATAATTTCATTCCATACTTTCCGGTTTCTACTGTTGAATTTCATAAGGGCAAGCTTATTTATGGAGAGATAAAGGGAAAGAAAGTACTTGCCATGCAAGGGCGTTTTCATTATTACGAAGGCTACACCATGCAACAAATTACATTGCCTGTGCGCGTGATGAAGATGCTGGGAGTAAAGCAACTGCTTATATCTAATGCAGCCGGCAACATGAATTTAAAATGGAAAAAGGGTGACTTAATGTTAATTGATGATCATATCAATCTTCAACCTGATAATCCTTTGCGGGGCGAAAATTTTGAAGTGCTGGGGCCGCGCTTTCCAGATATGAGCCAGCCGTATTCAAAAAAATTGAATGATCGACTGATCAAAATAGCTAAGGATAAAAAAATCAAACTTCATAAAGGAGTTTATGTGGCGGTAATGGGCCCTAATTTGGAGACTCGCGCTGAGTATCGCTTCCTACATCAAATTGGTGCCGATGCGGTGGGCATGAGCACGGTGCCTGAAGTATTAGTGGCTAATCACATGGGGCTTCCTTGTTGTGCCATTTCTGTGCTGACTGATGATTGTGATCCGGATAATTTAAAACCCGCTGTGATTAGCGAAATAATTGCTATCGCTGGAAAAGCAGAAGCCAAGCTCACCGATCTTTACGTTGAGCTGATTTCAAAACTTTAGAAACATACTAAAGAACAGGTACAGCTTCCAAGGTGCCAATGATTTTTTGCATCTTTGATCACCAAATCTGTCTATGAGGCTTTTTAATGCGCTTTTCTATTATGTGGTGCTTATCCCCATCTCCTATTTGCCGTATCCGGTATTGTATGTTATTTCTAATGCATTGTATGTGCTGCTTTTTAAGATAATTGGTTATCGCAGGACGGTGGTGGTTAAAAATATAACTAACTCTTTTCCTGAAAAATCTGAAGCTGAACGACTACAGATAGTAGAAGCTTTTTATGAACACCTGTGCGATTTGATTGTAGAGAGCATCAAAGTATTTACTATTTCAGAAAAACAGATTCGCCAGCGAATGAAAATCTTAAATCCCGAGTTCATCGATCATTTTTTTGAAAAAAATCAAAGTGTGATCCTTGCTGGTGGCCACTACAATAACTGGGAGCTTTTTGCGGTAGCCATTGATGCAGCAATAAAACACGATGCTGTCGCTATCTATAAGCCACTCACAAATCTTTTCTTTGACGAAAAAATGCGTTGCTCTCGGGGAAAGTATGGCTTGAAAATGATTTCGACTAAACTAACCAAGCAAGAATTTGAAAAGAAGGATAGCTTGCGAGTAATCATTTTTGGAATAGATCAGTTTCCGAGCAAGCATCGAAATTGCTATTGGTCAAATTTTTTGAATCAGGATACAGCTATGATTTTTGGCACCGAAAAATATGCCAAGGAATACAACTACCCCGTTTTATCCGGCCGAATCAATAAAGTAAAAAGAGGTCATTACGAATTTGAGTTTACCGATGCCATTGAAACTCCACAGGAAACAAGCTACGGCCAAATCACTGAGCGAATTAATCACCTATTAGAGAATGACATCATATTAAAACCACAATATTGGTTGTGGAGCCACAAACGCTGGAAACTTCCCAGACCAGTTGAGAATGTTCATGCATAATTTGTCGAATAATGTTAGACGAGTTGGTCGAAGTATTTCAACTCTCGAAATTGAGATGACTCTTTATCACTCAAAGATTAAACATCACAAATCCCCACCCCTTGTTTCAACGAAGCCAATTTATCAGGACGTTTTGGAATAAATTCTTGCGCAACAAATCCTTTAAAGCCTGTATCCACAATAGCTTGCATAATTGCTGGGTAGTAAAGTTCTTGTGTCTCATCAATTTCGTTACGACCCGGTACGCCACCGGTATGATAGTGACCAATGTATTTTTGATGCTTGCGGATGGTAGCAATTACGTCACCTTCCATAATCTGCATGTGATAGATATCATATAGCAATTTAAAATTGGGGGAACCAAGTTTCTCACAAAGTTGCACACCCCATTCGGTGTGATCGCACTGATAATCTTTATGGTCAACCTTGCTATTTAGCAATTCCATTTGCATGGTGATGTTATACTTCTGAGCAATTTTTACTACAGGCTCTAATCCTTTGGCACAATTCTCTAATCCTTTTTCCGAGCTAAGACCATTTGCATTGCCGCTAAAGCAGATTACACTTTTTAAGCCGGCATCGGCCGCTTTTGGAATACTAGTAGTGAAATCCTTTAGAAACTTTTCATGTAATGACGGATCATTGAAACCTTTATTTAATCCAAGATCAGATCCATAAGCCATGGCGCAAGTAAGCCCATGCTTTATAACAACATCCCATTTGTCGGGACCAAGTAGTTCAATAGATTTCAATCCAATTTCTTTCGCTGCTTTGGCAAGGTCTTCAAGTGGAATAGAACCATAGCACCATTGACATACGGAGTGGTTGATATTGTTTTTAAGATTGTCGGGTAATGAGTTCATAGCTTTTACCATTTCGGGCAAGGCCACCACACCGGCAGCGCTAGCCGCAATTGATTTTAAGGCTTGTTTACGATTCATAGAGTTGATTTTAATGTCTTTGCAATAATTCGAAGTTAGCCTTATTTTTTTACCTTCAAAAGGTGAAGGAAATAAGAATTTATACAGCTGTCTTTGATTATCATATTTTATGGAAACTACGATACGAATAAATACGGACGAGCTAACACAGGAAGTAATTGAAGGAATAAAAAAAATGTTTCCTCATAAAACTGTAGATATTACGATTCAGTCGGCAGATGCTTCAGAATATATCTTAACTAATCCCGCATATGCTTCCGAATTGCAAGAGCGCATAGAGACCTATAATAGCAAAAAAGAGACAATCAGCTTAAAAGCAGAGGAGTTATTGTGAGAAACATAGAGTTTGTTCCAAAGGCTTTTAAGGAGTATCAGGATTGGATACAAACGGATCGGAAAACAGCTCTTCGCATTGGGGATTTAATAAAAGACATTTTACGAAATCCTTTTGATGGCATTGGCAAACCGGAACCATTAAAGTATCAATTTAAGGGCTCATGGAGTAGAAGGATCGACCAGGAACATCGATTAGTTTATCTAGTAAATGATGCTACTATTGTCATCATTTCACGTTATTCGCACCATCATTAATTTTTTTCATTCCTCACTATCACACCATCCTTCATAACAAACTTCACCTTTCGTAAATCTGAAATGTTTTTTGAAGGATCTCCAGTTACTATAACCAAATCGGCCTTTAATCCTTCCTTCACAAAGCCAATCTGGTTATCAAGATGAAATGCACGCGCGTTTACGCTGGTTGCGGCTTTTAACACATCAAACGTTTTCATTCCGTACTCTACCATCAATTCCATCTCCAATACATTTTCGCCATGCGGATACACACCCACATCGCCACCCATACCAATAGCCACGCCAGAAGCCATCGCATCTTTAAAGCTCTTCTTTTTGTTTACCACATTGGCTGGATCGGGTGCAGTACCCTTTTTCCAGCCGCGATATTGCGTAATCATATCAACGGCCGCAATGGTTGGGAAATAGGTCACACTGTGTTCTTTCATCAACTTACCTATTTCCAAATCTAAGAAATCGCCATGTTCAATAGTTTCTGCGCCTGCTAGAACGGCACGCTTAATTGCTTCTTTCGATTTGGCATGGCAAACCATTACGCGACCACTGCTTCTTGTTACTTCATTTACCAATTTCAATTCATCCAACGTAAAAGAAGGTTGATCTTCCCCATTGATACCCCAGCGGTAGTCAGCATATACTTTTATGAAGTCCGCACCCTTACCAATTTGATCTCGCACCACGCGCACTAAGTCATTACCATCGGCAGGTTCTGCGCCAAGCATAATTTCTTGATCGTAATCATAACCCTTTGGTCCATAAGATCCGGTTGAAACAATCGCTCTTCCCGCAACCATTAACCGCGGGCCAGGAATTATACCTTCATTAATCGCGCGCTTCAAGGCCACATCCGAATAGCCAGCGCCTTCAGTACCCATATCACGTGCGGAAGTAAAGCCAGCCATCAATGTATTCTTGGCATGCACGGTGGCACGAGCGGTTCGATACGAATCAGTTTCTTTTAGAACCTGCGTGTCCCAATCGGTGATGTTATAGGGATATAATAGCAGGTGCGAATGACCTTCAATAAGGCCGGGCGTAAGGGTAGAGTTTGGAAAATTAATTTTAGTAGCTCCGCTTGGCTCTTTCACTTTATCTTTTGGCCCCGCGGCAATTATCTTATCATACTCAACAACAACAGCCCAGCCTTCGTGCATGGCTTCGCCATCAAAAACACGATCGGCAGTGAGGTAATAACTGGCCTTATTCTGTCCAAAAGAAAATGCGGCAAGAGTACTAAAAAACAGCGTCCACAAAATGCGATTTTTCATCCAAATATTTTGTTAAGTAGTTCTTGTTTTGAAAGTTTATGAAACTGTGCAATCTCTGTGAGAATAGCTGACAGTGTTCCAATCTTTATAGGATTGTGATTTGTAATATGATGATCGCCTGTTGGAAGTGAACACGATAAACGAACATGACTTCCTTTCTGCCGAGTTACTGAGTAGCCAACTTTTTGAAGTGATTTAATTAATTCATCCCCAGAGACGCTCCGAGGTAATTTCATAAAGAGATTAATTCATCTTTTACATAATGAAGTCTGATAATGGGAGGTGTATTATTGTCTTCATAATGGCACCGCACCGCCTCGCGAATATTCTCTTTTAGCTGATCCATTGTTTCAGCTTCAGTGAAAATAGGCTGACTTAAAGCCTTTGCTAAGTAACCTCCTTCGACTGCATCTTCAACAAGGAAAATTATTTCATTCATAGTTTGAATTTACCGGATCACAACAAATAAAAAAACCTTTCAATTAGAAAGGTTTTGAAATCGGAGTTTACTTAGTTCAAAGGGCTTTCAAAGCAGCCTCGTAGTTTGGCTCTTCCCCAATCTGAGGAACAAGTTGAGTATATTTTACAGTACCATGCGGGTCGATAACCACAACCGCACGGGCAAGCAACCCAGCAAAACCACTGTCAATTAATTCAACACCATACGCCTTTCCAAAGCCGTGACCTTTAAAATCTGATAATGTAATTGCTTTGTCAATGCCTTCAGCTCCACAAAATCTTTTTTGCGCTAAGGGTAAATCTTTCGAAATGCAGAGAATGACGGTATTATCTAGTGCAGCAACGCGCTTATTAAATTCACGAACTGAAGAAGCGCACACTCCGGTATCCACGCTTGGAAAAATATTTAATACAACATTCTTTCCGGCATACTGACTAAAGCTTACATCACTCATATCATTAGCAGTAAGTTTAAAGTCGGGCGCAGCTGATCCTATTGCAGGAAGATTGCCAACAGTGTTTGCGTCATTAGGTCCTAATTTGGTCAGTGCCATAAAATTTTATTTATATAAAAAGATAGTTACGAGTTGAAAACAGGAAATGGCTAACTAAAGTTTAGCGGATGCGATCAGAATCGCGAACTAATTTTTCGTCTTTGCGGATAAACCGAATAGCCAGCCAATTGCAAGCGACACCTAAAAACGGTATCCAAATACTTAATCCAAATTTGCCATACCCGTATTGGCTAGTTACTTGATTATAAAAATAAACGGCAGTACCTAAAACTCCGGCCAGTATCAGTGAGTTTAGTGTTCCTAATTTCACCTGAGCCATTCGGTTGTCAAAACGCATAATTTCCATGATGGCAATTGTAGCTGCGGCAGCCATTAAAACAGCCATAATGCTAAACGGAAAATATTGGGTTGTGCGCACTCCGTTTTCAATAGTTGAAAAATGAAGCGGATATAACTGCATTTCAGTAGTACCATTTGTGATTTTCCAAATTGGTAAAAAGAAACTTGCCAACATGCTTACCACTACTAAAACCAGAAACAACGTTTGTATTCTTTGCCACATAAAAGGGTTGCGTTAACTTGCCTGCGCAAAACTACTAAATGTAGCGGGTACGCGAATTACAGGCTACAAATTATATGACAAAATCTGCATTCATTGTTGATATCTTACGAACACCGGTAGGAAAATTTGGCGGCACGCTTGCATCCGAGCGACCCGATGACCTGGCTGCGACTGTTATTAAAAAAATAATGGAACGAAATCCTTCCATTGATCCTGCCCTGATTGAAGATGTAATTTTTGGGGCAGCCAATCAGGCGGGCGAAGACAATCGTAATGTTGCGCGTATGGCGTTGTTGCTAGCCGGTCTTCCGGTCGAAGTGGGTGGAGTAACTGTGAATAGATTATGTGCCTCTGGGTTGCAAGCAATAATGGATGCTTCGCGGGCCATATTGAATGGTGATGGCGATTGTTACATAGCAGGAGGTGTGGAAAGCATGAGTCGTGCACCGTTTGTGATGCCAAAAGGGGAAGAACCTTTTTCGCGCAAAGCGGAAATTTATGATACTACTATTGGTTGGCGCTTTATCAATTCAAAACTTTCTAAGTTGTATCATCCACATTCCATGGGTGAAACGGCAGAGAATGTGGCTGAGAAATGGAAAATAACTCGGGAAGGACAAGATCAATTTGGATTGGCTTCTCAGCAAAAATATTTTGCCGCTCACAAGGCTGATAAATTCAAAGATGAATTGATTTCTGTTTCAGTTAAAAAAGGAAAAGAGACAATCGATTTTAACACAGATGAATATCCGCGCGAAACTTCACTTGAAAAATTGGCAACACTTAAGCCGGCTTTTAAAGAAAATGGAACTGTAACTGCGGGCAATTCTTCGGGCATTAATGATGGTGCAGCAGCAAGTTTGCTCGTAAATGAAGAACTCGCGAACAAATTAAATTTAAAACCATTGGCTCGCGTAGTTTCGATGGCCGTTGCCGGAGTTGATCCTGCCTATATGGGTGTTGGTCCGGTGCCGGCTGTAAAGAAGGCATTGCAACGCGCAGGGTTAAAAATTTCTGATGTTGGGTTGATTGAATTAAATGAAGCTTTTGCTGCGCAATCATTAGCCTGCATTAAGGATCTTGACCTGAACCCTGAAATTATAAATGTAAATGGTGGAGCCATTGCTATTGGCCATCCGTTGGGATGCAGTGGCGTTCGCATAAGCGCAACATTAATTCATGAAATGAAAAGACGAAATGTAAAATACGGATTAGCTACCATGTGTATTGGGGTTGGCCAAGGCGCAGCCATAATTTATGAAAATCCATCCCATTAGCTATCAGCATTTTATTTAGTCGTCAAAATCGTTATTCGTAAATCGGCAATAGGAATGCGTTACTTCTTCGAGATAACATACAACGGCACCAGCTATCATGGCTGGCAAAATCAACCCAACGCAATTAGTGTGCAGCAGGTTGTGGAGGATTGTATGACAAAAGTTTTTAGAAAGAAGATTTCAATAACCGGAAGCGGACGTACCGATACCGGAGTTCATTGTGTGCAACAATTTTTTCATGCTGATGTTGAAGTTGATTTTGATGAGCAGCAGTGGATTGCAAAACTGAACTCAATTTTGCCCCGGTTTATAGGTATTCGTTCAATTCGTAAGGTTAAGCAAGAAGCAAGTGCCCGCTATGATGCGCTAGACAGAACTTATGAGTATAAAATAACTCGTGTAAAAGACCCGATTATGGTGGGGCATACGTATTATTTCTTTCGCGATCTCGATATCCCAACCATGGAGCGGGCAACTGCGTTATTGATTGGCGAACATGACTTTCAGTGTTTTAGCAAGGTGCATACCGATGTGAACAACTTTATTTGCAACATTAAACAGGCAAAGTGGAATCAAAAGGGCGGCTTGCTGGTTTTAACAATTACAGCGAATCGCTTTTTACGAGGAATGGTGCGATCCATAGTGGGAACGCTTTTGGATGTAGGCGCTAAGAAAACAACGATCAAACAATTTCAGGATATATTAATTAGTAAAGACCGCAAACAGGCTGGTGTTAATGTGCCGCCCGAAGCGCTGTATCTTGTTCAGGTAAAATATCCAAAATCAATTTTTATTTAAATAACAACCGCCCTCTCCTTTGGAGAGGGATGGGGTGAGGTATGGAAAAGGAAAAAGTAAGTAGCGGAAATATTATAGACTGGAAAGTCCTCGGGCGAGTAATGCAATTTATTAAGCCCTATAAAGGGCGGTTTTATTTTCTTGTATTGCTTACGCTGCTGTTAGGTGTTCTTACGCCATTGCGTCCGCTATTAATTCAATACACACTCGATAAGCACGTTGCTTTTGGCAAGTATTGGGACATGGTGTATGTGATGCTCTTTATTCTGGTATTGCTATTAATGCAGGCAGTTGTTCAATATGTTCACACCTATATCTCAGGCCGTATAGGTCAATACGTGATCCGTGATATTCGCATTCAACTTTACGAACATATTGTAAATCTTCGATTAAAATTTTTCGATAAAACGCCTATTGGCAGGTTAGTAACAAGAACAATTTCCGATGTTGAGACGCTAGCAGACGTGTTCAGTGAAGGCCTTGCTGCTATGGCTGGCGATTTATTACAAATCATTTTTATTTTGGTTTTCATGTTTGCGACAGATTGGCGCCTGGCCCTGGTAAGTTTATCCACCATTCCACTCATGCTGCTTTCTACCTACGTGTTTAAGGAAAAAATTAAAGTGGCTTTTAACGATGTGCGTAATGCAGTTTCAAACCTAAATGCATTTGTGCAGGAGCACCTCACGGGAATGAATATTGTGCAGATGTTTGGCAGCGAAAAACGCGAGTTTGAAAAATTTCAAGAAATAAATAGAGAACACCGCGATGCTAATCTGCGGTCCGTACTTTACTATTCAGTGTATTATCCGGTGGCGGAGATTATTGCCGCCATGGGTATTGGCCTATTAGTGTGGTATGGTTCTAAGGGGGTGATCAATCAAGAGCAAACGGGCATTACCGTTGGTACCCTGATGGCCTTCATCATGTACATCCAAATGTTTTTTCGACCTATTCGCATGATTGCCGATCGGTACAATACGTTGCAGATGGGTATTGTAAGTTCATCGCGAATTATCAATCTGTTGGATGATCAAACTGATGTAATGCCGAATGGCGACTACCGACCTGCCGAGGTGCGAGGTGAGGTAACATTCAATCATGTCTGGTTTGCTTACAACGATGCGGAATATGTTTTAAAGGATGTTAACCTGGAAATAAACGCTGGAGAGACTATAGCATTAGTAGGTGCAACGGGCGCAGGCAAATCCTCAATAATCAATTTGTTAAACCGGTTTTATGAAATCAACCGCGGTGAGATTAAAGTCGATGGGATTGATATTAAAGAATATGATTTAGAAGTTTTGCGGAAAAAAATTGGCGTTGTGTTGCAAGATGTATTTCTTTTTTCTGACACAATTCGCTACAATATTTCATTAGGCAATCCAGATGTTACCGATGATATGATCCTTCATGCAGCTGATCTGGTTGGTGCTAGAAAGTTTATTGATCGCTTGCCGGGCGGATTAAACTATAATGTGATGGAACGTGGCTCCACACTATCGGTTGGTCAGCGCCAATTGTTGTCCTTTATTCGAGCAATGGTTTACGATCCTAAAATTTTGGTGTTGGATGAAGCCACATCATCCGTGGATAGTGAAACGGAAGAAATGATTCAGGAAGCAATTTCCAAAATGATGGCAAGTCGCACTTCGATTGTAATTGCTCACAGACTTTCAACTATTCAAAAAGCAAACAAAATTATCGTGCTTGATAAGGGCGAAATTAAAGAAGTTGGTACCCACGAAACCCTGTTATCCAGTGCTGGCTTCTATGCTCATCTGCACAAAATGCAGTACAAAGAAGTTGTTTAACATTCAACCCCCCAAAACGACCGCTCGTCAACAAGTGTCCGCAAAAGAGTTATATTTGCTCCAATGCGTCCTGAAAAAGCCGTTTTGATTTTTGTCTTTGCGCTTCTTGGAAGTACGGGCGCTTGCCATGCACAGTATACAACGAGCAGAAAAGCGGCAACTTTTACGCGCCCTAGCGTTTCGCGCAGCAAGGCAAAAGTCATCTGTCCTATTTTTCAAAGCAGTCAGTATCCTTACCAAGCAATCGGATTTAAGTTGGGCGATCCGTTTGCCATGACCTATAAATTTTATCCAAATAAAAAATGGGCATTTGCAGTTGATGCCGGCAAAGCAGCTAGTGGTCTTTACAATAAGTATTACAGAAATTCATACAAGTCATATTTGCCAGATAGTCTTGAAGGCAATGAGACTATACAATATCTTGCGCATAAGGTTACATCTGATTGGTTTTTAGAGACAAAGTTTCTTTATCAATGGAATGCCGAGAAGATTTCTAAAGGATTACAGCTTTACGCAGGACTGGGCTGGCAATGGCGCAATACCAAACTTACGTACGATTATTTGTATGACGATGGAGCGTTTGAAAGCAGGTTTGGTAAGTTTTCTGAAAATCGATTTACCTATGGCCCTACTGGTATTTTAGGTTTTGAATATTCGTATTTCTCGTTGCCAATTTCTGCTTTTATTGAAGTGGAGTGGTTTACAGATGTGTTGCTCGATCCTGGTTATCAGCGCTTTCAAGGTGGTGTGGGGTTGAGATACGTATTTTAAATACTACAGTTCGATACCGGATTTTTGCCGCTGCTTTTGATCTCTAACAGAACCTCTAAGCTCGATTTTCACAAGACACAATACAGTATGGCTGCACCAAAAAGAAATGAAAAAGGGGATAGCAAACGAAAATAAAGTGGAGTTAAGATTTCGGCACACCTGAGCGAATAACCATGATGCAATGTTCTGGGAACAAAGTATAGAACCAATGAAGTACCCAGCATAAACCAACCAAAAATTTTAAATGCTTCAGGGTATTTAGAGAAGTCTGAATATAGAATTAGCCCAATTGCTGGAATCATCCGCATTGTTATTTCAGCATAGTTTACAAAATTGGTGCTGCCTGCCTTCTTTAAAGTTTCTCTTGCCTTCGTTGGGGTAAACAGCATAACAAAACCTGCATAGATAATAGACACGCCAAACAGCACTACAGTCCATTTAGCAATTTGTGTTATCATAGCCCCGAATCTCCAACTTCTACTTTCTCCGTTTCGTCTCCTTGCATCTGCTTTTCGTATAGCTCTTGATAGGTTCCGTTGTGGGCAATAAGACTTTCATGCGTGCCTTCTTCTACAATTGTTCCTTCATCTAACACGATAATTTTATTGGCCAGCTTAGCAGAGCTAACCCGATGCGAAATAATAATGCTGGTGCGGCCTTGCATTATTTTTTTCATGCTGTTGAGAATTGTGTTTTCTGTTTTTGTATCTACAGCAGAGAGCGCATCATCTAATATTAGAATTTTTGGTTCTCGCACAACAGCCCGCGCAATGGACACCCGCTGCTTTTGTCCACCAGAGAGTGTAATCCCGCGCTCGCCCACTCGCGTATTAAATCCTAGCGGAAAATCGGTGATGTTGGTGTACACATCGGCATCTTTCGCGGCTTGAATAACCTTCGATTCTTCAGGCTCCATTAACCCGAAAGCGATGTTATTAAAGATAGTGTCACTAAATAAAAATACATCCTGGGGCACAACCCCTGTCTGGCTCCGCAGATTTAATAAGTTGTAGTGCTTAATGGGCACATCGTCAATCCTAACTTCGCCTTTAGTGACATCATACAATCGACTGATGAGGTTAGACACGGTACTTTTGCCCGATCCTGTTGTGCCTATAATAGCAAGGGATTCGCCTGGATTGATCACAAACGAAACTTCTTTTAACGCTTCGATTCCTGTATCAGGATAGGTGAAGGAAACTTTTTCAAATTCAATCTTTCCTTTTAATTCGGCATTTATATTTTTGTCTGAGAGAATATCCGTTTTTGTTTTTAAAAATTCATTAATTCTTTTTTGTGAGGCAGCTGCCCGTTGCACCAAACTGGTCGTCCAGCCCAACGAAGCAACTGGCCATGTAAGCAAGTTCACATAAATGATAAACTCAGCAATGTTTCCAAACGTTATCGATCCATTGATTACCTCCACGCTGCCTGCATACACAGTTAATACGGTGCTTAAACCAATTAGGCCCATTATCAATGGAAAGAATAACGATTGAACGCGAGTTAGTTTCAATGACTGTCGTTTATACTCATCACTTTCTTTAGTGAAATTGTGTACCGATTCCTTTTCGCGGGTAAAAGATTTGATTACACGAATTCCCGAGAACGCCTCTTGCACAAACGTGCTCAATCGCGATTGACTTTTTTGAATTTGCTCGGATCGGTGTTCGATAATGTTGTTTACATAGAAGATGCTTATAGAGAGCAATGGCAGTGGAATAAGCGCATACCAGGTAAGCTTAGCATTCACATAAAACATAAAAGGGACCAACATGATAAAAAGAGTGATCAACTGCATGCCGTACATAATGGATGGGCCAAGATACATGCGCACCCGCCCCACATCTTCGCTGATGCGGTTCATGAGGTCGCCCGTGTTATTTCTGCGGTAAAAACTTAACGGCAAACTTTGGTAATGATTAAAAACTTCGTTCTTAAGATCGTACTCCACAAGCCTACTCATTACAATTAATGTTTGGCGCACAAAGTAGAGGAACACACCTCGCAGCAAAGCCATCACTAAAATAAGGACGGCATAAAGTAAAATACCTTTAGCGAAAATTTCGAAGAAGCTTTGCTGTGCGGCACTATTTGAAAAGGCCCGATACACCCGGATATTATCGACTACTAAATCAATAGAGTGCCGGACCATCTGTGCAGGTAAAATCTGGAATACGTTCGATATAACAACAAACAGCAGCCCTAAAACGAGTTGCCACTTGTATTTAAGTAAGTATTTATTGAGGTGCTTGAGTTCTTTCATGTGACAATTACAGGGCTGTCTACGTTGACTATCAATTAAAATTTTAGACTTTTATGAAACGAAAGTAGCAATAATAAGTTCATGAGGTTATAGTGAATCTTTCGAAGGTGCCAACCATCTTGGAAGCGGATCAAAAGGTTGACAGGCCTGTGGTGGTCATGAACCTTTTTGTTTATGGTTTAAAAAAGGTTGGCAACCTTAACTGGTAATTCATAATTTTACAGCCACAAAAAACGTTCTTCATACATGCTTAACAGACGAACCATCCGCATCAAAATTATGCAAAGCCTTTTTGCGTTTAATCAATGTAAAGAAGCCGACCACACATTGGCGCTCGATTTAATAGAAGAAAGGTTTCAGCCTGATCTAAATTCAATGGAGGTGCAAGACAAAGAATTGCTAAAAGGTCAGAAAAAAACAGCGCTTCAGCTTTTCGACAAGCGCTACAAAGGAAAGGAAGTTAGAAACGATGAAGATCCTAAAGTTGAAAAAGCGGTTACAGACGCTTTCGATTTATTTAACAATCAAGTAAAGAAAGACCAGACATTCCTGGCAAAGAATATCATTCTCGAAATAGAAAAGTTAACCGGCTTATACCACAGCGTACTGCAACTACTTGTTGAATTTGCAGCCTTGGCTGGTGCCGAAAAGAAAGTAAATCACGCCAATTTTGTTAATCATCCGGTTATTAAAGCCATCGCTGCTAGTGAAGAATTAAATGCTTCTCAACTTAAAGCCGGAAGCGATTGGCAGAAGAGTAGAGGGTTGGTAAGGGGATGGTTCAAAGACATAATTAAGGAAGACTCACTCTATCAAGAGTTTATTGCAGCAAAAAATCCAGACGAAGAGAGTCAGAAAGGATTAGTGAAGCACATCGTTCGTAAGCTGATTTTAGGATCAGGATCAATCAACGATTTTTTTGAAGACCAAGACATTCGCTGGGCTGAAGATCGCGACATTGTAAAAAGTCTGGCAGACAAAACGCTGAAATCATTTGAGGACAACAAAGTGACGATTCAAAAGCTTTCGTTGGATTGGGAAGATGACAAAGACTTTATCAATAAGCTGTTCAAGAATACAATTGAGCTGGATGATGAATACAAGCAATTGATTGCAAAAAACACCAAAAACTGGGAAGTTGAGCGCTTGCCACTTACCGATCGCGCCATATTAGAGATGGCACTTGCAGAAATGATTCATTTCCCCAACATTCCTGTAAAGGTTACAATTAATGAATATATAGAGTTGTCGAAAGAGTACAGCACACCCAAGAGTCGCCAATTTGTAAATGGTATTTTAGATGTAATGTCAAAAACCATGAAGGAATCTGGCGCAATTAAAAAGAGTGGGCGGGGGTTGATTGATAATAAGTAGTTGGTGAAAAATTTAAAATTTAACCACTAGGGTAGTTAAGGGATTAAGAACATTAAAGGGCATTACCTCTTCATTTCTTAATGATCTTCATGGTGAAAAATTTACTTTACTACCTAGTAAATACCTTGAAAAAAGGCCTGAAAATCGTACCTTTGCCGTCCCTTTAAAGGTTGAAACTATGGGTAAAAAAGGAAGTAATGCGTTAATGGCTTTTTTGGCCGGGGCAGCGGTAGGCGCAATTTTAGGCGTTTTATATGCGCCAGATAAAGGCACAAATACACGCGAGAAGTTGTCCTTCCAATTGGATAAATACAAAAAGATGTTGGAAACCCTGTTGGACGATTTGGTTTCGGGGAAGGAAACAGCACTTACCACGGAAGCCAAATCGCAAGGCCAGAAAGTAGTTTCTGAAGCGAAAGATAAAGCTCAGCGCTTGCTTGATGATGTGGACGAATTATTGGAACAAATAAGGGGAAAGAACAGTTAATGTTTTGTTAAAAAGATATTGAAATTGAAAATGTTGGGAGGCCACTTCTACCTTTGAGGATAAATTGAGAAGTTAAATTTTAAAACCTGTAAATACTATGAAAATCACATTCAGATTGTTAACGGCACTTGCATTGGTTGCTGTGATGATGAGCTGCAACGACCGTGCCTCTGAAAAAAGAATTGCAGAATTGGAGAGTCGCCTGGCACAAATTGAAGGCGGTAAAGGAGCGACAACAACCCCTGCGCCAACAGCAATCCCTGACGCTACAGTTGCTGCTGACGTAAAACCAGAAGGACCGTTGCCCGCAGCAACGTTCGAGAAAGTAGAGCATGACTTCGGAACGATTGTAGATGGCAAAAAAGTTAATTATAGATATAAGTTGACTAACAACGGGGAAGCACCATTAATTATTCAAAGCGCTCAACCTTCATGTGGTTGCACGGTGCCTACATTCTCTCAAGAGCCGATTCCCGTTGGTGCAACGGGATATATTGATGTAGAATTTGATAGCAGCGGCAAGCCGGGAATAAATAACAAAACGGTAACAGTAACCGCCAACACCTGGCCTAAAGTAACAACGCTGCGTTTTAAAGCGATGGTTACTCCTAAACCTGATGGGGCAAGCGGGCCGGTGAAATAATTTTTCAAGAAGATAATTAATTAAGACATCCCAAATCGGCCTCGGTTTGGGGTGTTTATTTTATTAGGATAACTTTGCAGCCCAAAATTTTAACTATGATTTATTCAATTTTATTACAAGGACAGTCTGGTGGAATGACCACTCAATTGCTTTTCATGGGCGCCATTGTTGCCGTTTTCTATTTTTTTATGATTCGCCCGCAACAAAAAAAGGCCAAGGATCAAAAGAAATTTGTAGAGGAAATTAAGAAGGGTGACTATATAGTAACAATTGGTGGTATGCACGGCAGAATTGCTGAAATTGAAGACGATACGTTTATACTTGAAGTGGAGCGTGGCGGCAGAATAAAATTTGCAAAGGCATCTATTTCTATGGAATCAACAAAAGCAATTGCTGGTAAAAAACCTGCTACTACCTAGCATTGAGTGAAATAGGCTTTTTCACCTGAGTCAAACTTGGTTGCATCATGAACTTTATCAGAGTCTTTGTCAACCTTTTTCAATTTAACCGCACCAACTGGAAGGCAGTGGCTTTGTGTTTTATTGCTGCTGCCATCTTTTGGCTTTTCAACGCTTTTAACAAAAACTATTCCACCAACCTGCGTTTTCCTCTCCGTTTCGATTACAGTCGGGAAAAATTTATTCCACTAGATAACCTGCCACGCGATGTGCGGGTGAATGTGAGTGGCAACGGTTGGGATCTTTTCAGAAAGAGCATTGGCATTAAACTTCCCGATTTGAGTATTTCATTACCCAAGCCAACAGAGGTAAAAATAATTGTTGCCAGTTCGCTCACGCCCTCCTTCAGCGAGCAGCTTGGTAGTGGGTTAAGGATTAACTACATCGTTAATGACACACTTCGGTTGCAAATTGATGAACTCGATTCGCATCAGTTTAAACTGTTTGTTGATCTTAGTCAGGTGACTTTTAGAGAGGGTTATGGTCGTGTGAGCGCTGTAGTTGTAATTCCCGACTCAGTAAAGTTAATAGGCGCGAAATCGCTATTGCATCAAATGCCCGATTCGATTGCTCTTATTCTACCTAAGTCAGAGTTGGATGATCGGTTCAAAAAGGAAATAGAGATCGTTATTCCTAACAGAGAATCAATCACACGAAGCGCATCAGTAGCATCCGTTATGTTTGAGGTCGGTTCGGTTGAAAAGATCGATGCTTATGTAACAACTACACTGGTCAACGCGAATCGATCATTTAAGCAAACATTTATCGATAGTGTTAAGGTCAGTTTCCGAATTCCTAAGGAACAAGTAGCTACTTTTAATGATGACCGCCATCTCATTGTCGCCATTGCCCAAATGAAAAACAAACCGAAAGGAATGTATCGACTTCAACCTACGCTTACCGGATTACCAAAGTATGTAGAGGTTTTAGCAATCGATTCTGTTTCGGTAAAGGTTTATTAAAACCTATGAAAACACCCTTACAGGTTGGAATAACAGGTGGAATAGGCTCGGGCAAAAGTCTGGTTTGTAAAATATTTGGAGTGTTAGGAGTGCCTGTTTATGACGCAGACTACCGAGCGAAAAATTTAATGACCACTGACGGAATACTGATCGATCAGATCAAAAAAGAATTCGGATCATTGTCTTATGATGAGCAAGGTGGGCTTAATCGTGAGCATCTGAGTGCAGTGGTTTTTAACCAACCGGCAATGCTAACTAAGTTGAATGCTTTTGTTCATCCCCGGGTTGAGGTTGATTACAGCCAGTGGGTAACCGATCACATCAAGTATAAGTATGTGCTAAAGGAGGCGGCTCTGTTGTTTGAGGCAGGATCGTATCGGAAGTTGGATCAAATAATTTTGGTTACAGCTCCTCAGGAAATAAGGATTGGGCGTGTTTTAACTAGGGATAAACATCGCACTAGAGAAGACATAGAAAAGATCATTAAGAATCAATTACCGGAAAGTGAAAAAGAGATGAAGGCGGATTTTGTTATCAGGAATGATGAAAGTGAGCTAATTGTGCCACAGGTCTTGAAATTACACGAACGGTTTAACTCAATGAACTAAAAAAAAGTTTACACACTTCCATTCATATATTTTAGTTATCAATGAAAAAGACTCTTATTACCGTTGCCATTGTAGCGGTTGTCATATTTTTACTCGCGCTACCTAAGCTTAATCTTTTTGGAGATAAAGCAGTTCAACAAGCAGCACCAGGCCAAGGGGGTGGCGGGCAATTGCTTTCTGTAGATGCAATTGTGATTAAACCAGCCAAGCTGGATAATAAATTGAACGTTACGGGATCAGTTTTGCCTAATGAATCGCTGGAATTGAAAAGTGAAGTTTCTGGTAAAATAATTTCTATCGCCTTTAAAGAAGGAAAGCAGGTACGAAAAGGTGACCTGCTTATTCAAACAAACGATGATGACATCGCGGCTCAGCTTGAAAAACAAAAATATAATCGCAAATTGAATGAAGACAATGAATTTCGTCAACGCAAACTTTTAGAGAAAGACGCGATCAGTCAGGAAGAGTACGACAATGCATTGAACCGCTTGAATACCACAGGGGCTGATATTCAGTTACTGGAAACACAACTTGCTAAAACCAGAATTCGGGCTCCGTTTGATGGAGTTATTGGTTTACGCTTTGTTAGTGAAGGTGCTTACATCTCACCAAGTACGGTTATTGCTACACTATACAATATTTCACCTGCAAAAATTGATTTTGCAATACCGGGTCGATACAGCACACAAGTTTCCTCAGGAAAGAAAATTCGTTTCACCATTGAAAGTGATTTGAAAATATATGAAGGTGAGGTGTATGCCATTGAACCTCGGATTGATCCGGACACCCGCACCCTAAAAATCAGAGCACTTGCTGATAACAAGAGCGGCAACTTGTTGCCCGGTCAATTTGTTAAAGTGGAACTGATCCTTCAATCAACCAATAGTGCAATTCTGGTTCCCACGGAAGCAGTTATACCTGAGCAGAATGGCAAGAAAGTTTTTGTTCTTGAAAATGGAAAAGCTGCTGAGGTGCGTATAGAGACAGGTATTCGGACAGAAAACTCATTGGAAGTTTTGTCAGGATTGAATGTAGGCGATACATTATTAACGACTGGCATTTTGCAGTTACGTCCGGGAATTGGAATCAAGATTTCGAATCTCAACTAAAATGTTCTATTAAGAACTCCTAATATTTAAATATGGCAAGTCTATCAATAACAAGCATTAACAGACCCGTACTGGCCATTGTAATGTCTCTTGTTATAATCCTGTTGGGCGTAATTGGATTTATGTTCTTGGGTGTCAGAGAATTTCCAAGTGTTGATCCACCCGTGGTGACTGTTTCAACAACATATGTTGGGGCTAACTCGAGTGTAATTGAATCACAAATCACAGAGCCGCTTGAAGAAGCTGTAAACGGTGTGCAAGGTGTGCGAACAATTACTTCAGTAAGTCGCGAAGGAAGAAGCAACATCACTGTGGAGTTTGAATTGGGGGTTGATTTGGAGGCTGCGGCTAATGATGTGCGAGATAAAGTATCAGGAGCACTCAATCGACTTCCGCCAGATGTAGATCCACCCCGAGTTGAGAAAGCGGATGCAGATTCAAGTCCGATAATTTTCTTAACCGTAGTAAGCAGCAAGCGCAATCTGCTTGAGCTTTCACGCATAGCTGAACTATATTTTAAAGAGCGCATTCAAACAATTCCAGGCGTAAGTTCGGTGCAGGTTTGGGGCGAGCGCAGGTACTCCATGCGCTTGTGGATGGATCCCATTAAACTGGCTTCCTTAAAACTTGCTCCTTCGGATGTTCTGCAAGCCGTTAATCGCGAAAATGTTGAATTGCCTTCGGGAAGAGTGGAGGGTTCCAACACTGAACTAACCGTGCGTACGATGGGGCGGTTAAGTACCGAAGAAGATTTTAATAATCTAATTATTAAAGAAGATGGCGATAAGGTAGTTCGGTTTAGTGACATAGGTAGAGCTGAACTGGGCGCTGAGAACGACCGAAGCATTTTAAGACGCGATGGCGTGCCCGGATGCGCGATTGCAATTGTAGCGCAGCCAGGCGCAAACAACATCGATATTTCCGATAGGTTATATAAAAAGCTGGCGCAGATTCAACATGATCTCCCAGATGATGTAAAGTATATAATGAGTTATGATTCGACTGAATATATCCGGGCCTCAATTTCTGAGGTAGAGGAGACAATCGTTATTGCTTTTTGTTTGGTGCTCGCTATCATCTTTTTGTTCTTACGCGATTGGCGCACTACAATAATTCCAGTTGCAACAATTCCAATCTCATTAATAGGCGCCTTCTTTGTTATGTATTTATTAGGCTTCACAATCAATGTGCTCACTCTGCTCGGTATTGTGTTAGCGATTGGCCTTGTGGTGGACGATGCCATCGTTGTATTGGAAAACATTTATGTAAAAGTTGAGGCGGGCGAAGATCCTACTGAAGCAGCAAGAAAGGGATCGACTGAAATTTATTTTGCGGTTATCTCAACTACCGTTTCGGTGGTAGCGGTTTTCTTACCAGTAATTTTTTTGCAGGGGCTAACAGGTCGTTTGTTTCGTGAGTTTGGATTGGTAGTGGCGAGTTCAGTGGCTATCTCGGCATTTGTTTCTTTGACACTCACGCCTATGATGAGTGCAAAAATACTAAAGCGCAGGGCTGTACAACCTTGGTTGTATCGGGTAACAGAACCTTTTTTCGAAGCACTTACTAAAGCTTACAGCAATTCGTTAGCTGGATTTATGAAACACAGGTGGTTGGCATTTGTTGTCATTATTGCGTCAGGTGGATTAATTTATTTAATGGGAATACTGGTTCCTTCTGAGCTTGCTCCCATGGAAGATCGCAGTGAATTTCGGTTGCAGGCGCAAGCTATGGAAGGTGCCACGTTTGAGTATACAGACAAATACGTGCAGGAACTAAATAATTTTATTCGAGAAGAAGTGCCCGAAACCTTTGGCTACCTCAGTGTAACTGCACCTGGGTTTGGCGGAGCGGGTGCTAACTCTGGCTTTGTGAGAGTTATGTTAAAATCTCCTGAGGAAAGAACGCGAACTCAACAAGAAATTGTTGATGATGTTACCACGCGTGCTCGAAAATATTCCGGAGTAAGAACCTTTGTATCACAAGCACAAACTATTGGCGATAGACGAGGCGGCTTTCCAGTGCAGTTTGTTATCCAGGCCGCTGAAATTGATAAACTTAAAGAAGTGCTTCCCGAATTTTTAGCAAAAGCCAATGCAAGCCCCAAATTTTCGTTTGTCGATTTGGATTTAAAATTTAATAAACCCGAGATTAATATTTCTATTGATCGTGATAAAGCCAGAAACTTAGGCGTGAATGTGTTTGATATCGCCCAAACATTGCAGCTTGGACTCAGTGGTTCTCGATTTGGAAATTTTATAATGGATGGTAAACAGTATCAAATTATTGGACAAGTAGAACGTAGCGACCGCAATGAACCACTCGATTTGAAAACACTCTACGTAAAGAACAAGCGTGGAGAACTAATTCAATTGGATAACCTGGTAACCTTTGAAGAACTAAGTAGCCCACCGCAACTATATCGCTTTAATAGGTACTCTTCTGCTAAAGTGAGTGCGCAATTAGCAAATGGTATTTCCTTGGGCGAAGGTATTAAGGAAATGGAGAGAATTGGTGAGGAGGTTTTAAATGAATCATATACAACAAGTTTGGATGGTGCTTCGCGTGAGTTTTCCGAGAGCTCATCAAGTATTTATATAGCCTTCGCCATCGCGCTGGCAATCATTTACCTCATCCTTGCAGGCCAGTTTGAAAGCTTTAAAGACCCATTGATCATTATGTTTACGGTGCCACTAGCTTTGGCGGGGGCCTTAATCTCGCTTTGGTACTTCAATCAAACATTAAATATTTTCAGTCAGATCGGTATCATCATGTTGATCGGGTTGGTGACAAAAAATGGAATTTTGATAGTTGAGTTTGCCAATCAACGAAAAGAGCAGGGCAAGAAATTATTTGAAGCGGTAACGGAAGCTGCGGAGTCGCGCTTTCGCCCAATTATAATGACAAGTCTTTCTACTATACTTGGCATCCTACCGATTGCGCTGGCGCTTGGTGCAGGCTCGGAGAGTCGCGTGTCAATGGGTATTGCTGTAATTGGTGGAATGGCCTTTGCAACGGTATTAACATTGTATGTAATTCCGGCAATTTATTCTTATGTCAGCAGCAAGAATGCTAATGTATCACATCAATAAGTTCAATCTCATTTTTTTATGAATCGTTTTTTTGTTGTCTTTCTATTTGTTTTTAGTTGTGCAGTAACTCATGCACAGGATGAATTGAGTCTTGCGCAAGCCATTCAGATTGGACTGCAAAATAATTTTAATGTTCAGATCGGTAAACTCAATGAAGATCTTGCCAAAATTAATAACACCTGGGGGCAGGCGGGGTTGTTTCCAACCATTAACCTAATTGGCAGTCAACCGAATAGTATAGTGCAACGCAAACCGGCCAACCCTTTTGCTGTAGCCGGTAAAAACATTTCAGATAACCTTACCGGTCAATTAGATGCCCAGTTTACTTTATTTGATGGATTCTTTGTGCGCCTATCTAAAGAGCGGTTAGAAAAACTGGAAGAGCTAAGCAGTGGAAATGCCCGCTTTGTAATGGAGAACACCGTGCAGGCAATTATTCTTGGATACTACCAAATGTTGCTGCAGCAAGAACAGTTAAATGTGCTAGTTAAGAACAAAGCATTTTCGAAAGAACGATACGACTATGTTAAACTCAGAAAAGAATTAGGCAGTGCCATCACGTTTGATGTATTGCAAGAACAAAATAATTATTTGACAGACTCTGCAAGTGTGCTTCAACAAGAAATCGTAATCAAGAATCAGATCCGGAATTTTAATCTACTGTTGAATGAAAATATCAATAAGACGTATGTACTGACGGACAAAATTCCCTTGGAAAATGAAGCCTATCAATACGAAGATTTGCGCGACAAAATGGTGAAGTCAAACACAAATCTCCGTAACCAATACATAAGCCAGGAATTGTTTCGCAACGCTACCGGTATAGCAGAATCGAACTATGCACCACTTGTTACGCTAAATGTTGGAGCTAATGGAAGTTTAGATCGATTGAACGCAAACTTTAGAACTACAACAGGTAACGTTTTGGAAAATACAGTGGGCTTTGTAAATCGCGATCCGGGACAACCAGTTTTTAATAACGTAAATGAAACGGCTTTTAAACCCTCAACGCAAACAGGTAACAGTTATGGAGCTTACGCGAATTTTGGTTTGAGGTTTACACTATTTAACGGTGGGCAAATTAGACGTGAAGTCGAGAGTTCGCGAATCCAAGAGAAGATAGCTGAAGTTACAACAGACCAACTTAAGCTTTCGCTTGAAAATGACTTATTAGCTACGCTTGATTTATATAATCTAAGAAGACGGCTTGTTCAAATAGCTCAGGTCAGGCTGGAAGCAGCAGAGTTAAATCTTTCGTTGGCCAATGAACGCTACAAAAACGGTGCATTAAGCGCAATTGATTTACGAATCGTACAAGACAGCTATCAACAGGCAGCCTTAGATAACTTGCTAGCTATCTTTACAGGAATTACCAGCCGGGTTGATCTTGTGCGCTTGACTGGCGGATTGATTGATAACAATCAATAGCAGTCTACCCTTCCGTATGAACTTCTTCAGCCTTCATTACCCAAAAATTATTAAATCCTTCGCCAACCTGAATGCTTAACAGGCCAGTTGCTAGCATTTCTAGAATAGCAAGAAAATTAAATATAAGACTGATCCGGGTTGGAGCATTTTCAAATAGGTCCGTAAAGGCAACCCGCTGCTTGGTGGTGATTTCATTTAGAATAAATTCCTTTTGCCCTTCCATGGTAAAAGGATATTGCATGACTTGATGCACGGGCCGATTTTTTTCCTCCTCTTGTCTTTTAAGTACTTTTTCGAATACGGTAAGTAGCTTGAATAAGTCAACATCTTGAAGTTCAGCCTCCACATTGGTGCTTTCTGCAAGAGCCCTCAATTCCTTCATCAAATTGCCTCGCTTTTCCTTCATCAGTTCCGTTTCTTCCATTTTATGGAACTGTTCTACTACAGATTTGTACTTTTTATACTCAAGTAAATGTTTTACTAATTCTTCGCGAGGGTCAATTTCATTCCCCTGTTCGTCCAATTGAGGGCGCGGAAGTAGCATTTTAGATTTGATGCGCATGAGAGTGGCTGCAACCAATATGAACTCACTTGCCACCTCAACATTAAGAGTTTCCAGGCTTCTTAAGTACTCCAAAAAATCGTTTGTTATGGTCGAGATAGGAATATCATTGATCTCCAATTCGTCCCGTTCTATAAAAAATAATAGCAGATCGAAAGGGCCTTCAAATAAGGGTAATCTGATTTCAAATGGTTCCTGTTGCATATCAATCAAAGTGGGCAACAAAAATAGTCAGGTTTGGATGATTTTGAGTCTTTATTTCCAAGAGAATATAGTTCGATGCTTAACCCATGGAATTCCTTATTTTTGCGCTTAGTTTTATTTTAGCACCGAGTTGAACAGTTACCCTTCGTTGTTGTTAGGCATTTGTTCTCTCAATTCAACCAATCTCTGAAAAAGCCCATGCTTATTACGCCCGGGAAATTATTAAAGAAAATAAAAAGCCCAGAAGACTTGAGGAAGCTGGACGCAGCACAACTCGTTCAGTTGTCTGACGAACTCAGAACATTTATCATCGATAATGTATCGGTATATGGCGGCCACTTTGGAGCAAGTTTAGGAGTTGTAGAGTTAACAATAGCCTTGCATTATGTTTTTAATACCCCAAGCGATCAATTGGTTTGGGATGTTGGCCATCAGGCATACGGCCATAAGATTCTTACGGGCCGCATGAATTCCTTTCACACGAATCGGGTTTATAAAGGCATTTCTGGATTTCCCAAAAGAAAAGAGAGTGAGTTTGATGCGTTTGGTGTGGGTCATTCTTCAACGTCAGTTTCGGCAGCTTTGGGGATGGCGGTGGCATCAAAATACCTGGGCGATGATCAGAAGCAGCACATTGCCGTTATTGGCGATGGTGCTCTAACAGGGGGTATGGCCTTCGAGGGATTAAATCATGCCGGGGTTTCAGATACCAATCTACTCATCATTCTCAATGACAACTGCATGTCTATTGATCCGAATGTAGGCGCCTTAAAAGATTATCTAACAGATATCACTACATCTAAAACATATAATAGGCTGAAGGATGATGTGTGGAATTTGCTTGGTAAACTTTCTCACTTTGGAAAGAATGCGCAAGAGATTGTTTCGAAGGTAGAGAATGGAATTAAGTCAACACTGCTAAGTCAAAGTAATTTGTTTGAGTCGCTCAACTTAAGATACTTTGGTCCGGTAGATGGTCATGATGTAGATCATATGGTTGCAGTGCTTCGTGACCTGAAGCAAATCAAAGGACCCAAAATACTTCATTGTGTTACTGTTAAGGGCAAGGGCTATGCTCCAGCTGAAAAGGGAAACGCAACTACATGGCATGCTCCGGGCATATTTGATAAAATCTCGGGCGAGATTTATAAAAAGGTTCATGATGTTCCGCAAGCTCCTAAATATCAGGATGTGTTTGGTCACACGCTTGTAGAGCTTGCCAAACAAAATGATAAAATCATGGGCATAACTCCCGCCATGCCTTCTGGATCTTCCATGAATATCATGATGAAGGAAATGCCAGATAGGGCGTTGGATGTAGGTATTGCCGAACAACATGCGGTCACATTTTCAGCTGGCTTGGCAACACAAGGCATTGTGCCTTTTTGTAATATTTACAGTTCGTTCATGCAGCGCGCATACGATCAGGTGATTCACGATGTGTGCATCCAAAACTTGCCGGTTAATTTTTGTTTGGACCGGGCTGGGCTCGCAGGTGCAGATGGGCCAACCCATCACGGGGCATATGATATTGCTTACCTCAGGTGTATACCCAATATGATCATTTCTGCTCCAATGGATGAGCCTGAACTCCGGAATTTAATGTACACGGCTCAGTTGCCGAGAACCGAAAAGGCTTTCGTCATTCGATACCCTCGTGGGCAAGGAGTAACGCCAAACTGGAGGACACCTTTTGAGGAAATAGAGATCGGCAAAGGACGTAAGATAAGGGCTGGGGAGGAGGTAGCCATACTTTCGTTAGGTCACATTGGTAATTATGTGGTAGACGCGTGCGAACTTTTGTCAAAGAAGGGAATAAATACCGCTCATTACGATTTACGTTTTGCAAAGCCCTTAGATGAGGAAATGCTTCATGAGGTTTTTTCGTTATTTAAGAAGATAATCACCATAGAAGACGGCTGCTTACAAGGCGGGGTTGGAAGTGCGGTGCTTGAATTTATGGCTGATAATTACTATCACGCTGAGGTAAAAAGATTGGGAATACCAGACATTATTATCGAGCATGGAGAACAAAACGAACTTTATCGAGAATGCGGATTCGATTCTGATGGCATAATTGAAGCGGTAGAAAAGTTACTTTTCCCGGCCACCACCTACAAATCCTGATAGATTAATTCAAGTTCAATTTGCTTGAATGAAAGAGAAATCAGCCAGATAAACTCCTAAATTTCCATCAAGTCATTTTCTAATGCACCGATTTTAGAGGCTTCCAACTTCCTTCCTCTGTTTAGTGACGAGGATATTTTGGAAATTCAGCTAATCCATTCTAATTTGTGCTTAATTGTATATATTTGGAAGCTAAGAATTATTTATAACCGAAAGTTTACCTATACTCAATACGCTGAATAAACCTCTAAAATTCATAAGCTCATGCAAGATTATTCGCAATTAGATCCTGATTTTGTTGATCCCCACCAGTATGACGCATGGAACAATCTGGCCCTCAACCTTGCTTTAGCCTTTTGGGCTATTGGCATTTTGGTTATTCTGGGCTATATCGTGAAGTTGTCCTCAACCGGAGGCAGTAAAAACAAGTACGATTATATTAATAAGCACGAGATTAGGGTATTGTGGATTGCTTCTGTAATTCTGATTATTGGAGGATGCTTTTTTGTAAACGCCAATGTAACAGAATTAAGCGCGCTCTGGATTTTTGTTAGATTATTCACTACAGTAATGGCGGGCTTTTTTATTGGTGTAATCATTCAAAACCTGCTTAAATTTTACTACCCATTCTTTATTGAAAGACGCCTAAAGGTCCTCCGCTATAAGCCACGGATTTCGCCAAAGACTGGCAGGTTAATGAAACTTCTTAGCGAAAAAGAGGAAGATGCTCACATGGATGAGGGTATGATAGAAGAAGAAAATGTTTACTCCGTTGACTATGATGTTTGGTTAGACGAAGAGTCGGGATTTAAGCAAGTTGAAAAATATGCCGGTCACTTGCATGCTATCCAGTGTCCGGAATGTAATTATCAAACCTTTAAGGTAAAGCGCGAAGAAGTTATTAAACAACCAAGTGCAACTGAAGAAGGTGAATTGATGAAGCATTATGTATGCAGCTATTGCGGGTACAAAGCAAGAAAAACTGTAACACTGAAAGTTTCAAACAAATTAGACGAAGCCTCTGAGCCAGCTACTGCTTAAGATTGAAATGTATTAAAATCAAAGCCTCGTCCAAAGCGAGGCTTTTTTATGTGCGTCAGGCATGTTTACTGGCTATAAGGTGCAAGTCCTGAATGAGCGTTATAATGCGATCATTAGCTAAGAGCAAGGGTGTCGCGGGTAACTGCGAATCTGAAGGAAGCTTAAGGCAAATCTTCGGGCTTACGAATAGAAACTGCCTATGAGGCAGTGCTGTCTGGGCAATGTTGCATAAGAAACAAAAGCATCAACGCGTATTTGAAAAGTGGAATAATGGAAGGCGGTCTGGTGAGCCAACGTATAGAAGGCACGCCTCAAGGCAGTCCGTTAAGTCCGTTACTATCCAACATCATGTTAGATGAGTTGGATAAAGAATTGAATAAACGCGGTCATAAGTTTGTGCGTTATGCCGATGATTGCAGCATCTATGTAAAGAGTGAGAAATCCGCGCAACGAACGATGGAGAGTATTATAAAATACATAGAAAGCGAATTGATGCTGAAAGTAAACCGGGAGAAAACCAAGATCAGTCGTCCACAAGAAAGTCAGTTACTGGGATTTTCCTTTTACCATACAAAAGGGGATACGAAATACGGATAAGTGAGAAATCATTGAGACGTATAAAAGCGAAGTGCAAATCCAGAACAAAATCAAGCGATCCTGCCAGTGAAACATCCAAGCTTCTAAAGCTGAATGAAATAATACGAGGCTGGGTGAACTACTTCAAGATAGCAAATGCGAAAAGCAATATGCAAAAGCTTGATGAAATGGTGCGTACACGCCTTCGGATAATGACATGGCGAAGATGGAAACGAATAAGAACTAAAGTTATTCACCTGATGAACTTAGGTATCGAGCAATCAAGAGCCTACATGTGGGGGAATACCAGCAAGAAAGCTTGCAGGATAGCTCACAGTCCCATACTATTGCGAACACTGAACATTAAATATTGGCGCAAGGCAGGCTATGTCGGCTTTCATAATTATTACTCTACTTGGCAAACACAAACATGTCCATCATTATTCTAACAAACCGCCCTGTACCAGACCGGTACGCAGGGTGGTGTGAGAGGACAGGTAGCGAACTAATCGCTACCTTCCTACTCGATTTCATCTTGTTTTAAAAGACCGGTAACTTAATTTGATCGGAGTAGAAATTCATGCGAGAATGTTGAGTGTCCAACAAAACAATGCGATCAATCGAAGCGCGTTTATGATTTACGAACACTTCAACATAATCGCTACCTAATAAATATAAGTTCACTTTGTAACTGTAGTAACGAATGTTCATGACGAAACTTGCATGCTCGTAAAGCAAGGGAATCTTTTTTTCTAACGGAAGATTTTTAACAGTGTTCCAACAAACCATCAATTAAACTTATTGAAAAAATAAGTTTAATCCTTGCGGCAACATTGAATTTTATAGTTTAATAATTTCAGGTGAAGGAAGAGTAAAATCTGTGGCAAAATCATTTTTTGCATTTTGATTAGGCTACGCTAAATTTGCACTCCCTAAACCGCACCGACTGGCTTGCGGCTTTGGAAATGGTGGATGTAGTTCAGTTGGTTAGAATGCTAGATTGTGATTCTGGAGGTCGCGGGTTCGAGCCCCGTCATTCACCCATAAAAATTTAAAACCCTTGCATATTGCAGGGGTTTCTTGTTTTAGCTCAGGAAAACAAGACGTTCCCCCAACAGTGCCTTCAAAGGGCGACCAGCCACATTTAGCCAGAATATTACTTTTCTCAACTTGCCACTGCTTATTGGGATTTACTAAAACCAAGTCAGCAAAAAATCCTCCTGATAAATCCACGAGCTTTTATTTGAAAGAGAAGGGCTGGGTTCTGGGCCATTTTCTGAACAATTGTCTCGATGGAAATTTTTTTCTGATGATAGAATTCTAACATGGCAACTAAACTATGCTGAATCAACGGCCCCCCAGAAGGTGCGTCAAAATATTTTTTCTTTTTTTCTTCCAGCGTGTGAGAGGCATGGTCCGTTGCGATCACATCAATTGTGATATCCAACACAACTTTTAATATTTCCTGTTGATCTGATTCTTTTTTTACAGCAGGATTCCATTTTATTAATGTACCCAAACGATCATAATCCGAATCGTTAAACCAAAGATGGTGGATGCAGGCTTCGGCTGTTATTTTCTTCTTCTCTAACGGAAGTGTATTGTCAAATAAGTTTGTCTATTCCGCTGTTGAGATATGAAGTATATGGAGTCTGGTTCGAAACTTTTTTGTTAACCCAACCGCAAACGAGGAAGATTTGTAACACGCTTCTTCCCTTCGGATTATTGGATGATATTTCATGGGCATACCCTCACCATATCGCTCCTTAAACTCAGCCGTATTTTTCCTGATAGTTGGTCCGTCTTCGCAATGCGTAGCCATGGTTGAAGGAAACTCCGAAAAGAAACCTTCGAGTACCTTTTCATCCTCAACCAGCAAATTGCCTGCGGAGGATCCAATAAATATCTTTAATCCTCATTATGCAACAGAAAAGCATTTGCACAATTTGACGAATGAAAATCAAATACTTACGTTGAAAAATGTTTTCTCTATTGGGTGATTTTCATTGTCAGGTTTAATCCACAAACCTTGGTATGATCGGTGCGAAGCTCTTCTTCAAGATTGTGGTTGGAGGCTCCAATAAAGAAAGAATAATTTGCAAGGGAGTTTTTGAGGCAATTCGGTATTATCTTCCAGCAAAGCTTGGCTAAAAACACGTGACACCGTGTTTGGCATTTCCATAAAACTGGTAACGCCACCCGCAACCGCTGCTCGCGATTCAGAATAGATTGTTGCTTTGAGCGTGAGTCCGGGTTCGCGAAAGTGTACCTGATCATCAATGGCACCCGGTAATAAAAAAGAACCTTTTGCATCAACAATGCTATCTCCTGAATTGGCAGTGATGGCAGAGGCAATTTTTTCAATTCTACTTTCGCAAAGCAATACATCGCTTTCAAAGACTTTCCCTTCGTTTACAACTCTTGCGTTCTTGATTAACGTAGAGTTCATTACCTTGCTTTATTACCTAAAGATAAAGAATCTTGAGCAGCCCTATTTCATGGAATGATTTTAAGTTAAACAAGCAATTGTTCGATGCAATTGCAGATGCTGGTTTTGAAAATCCTACGGAGATACAACAGAAATGTATTCCCTTGGTTTTGGGAGGCCAGCATATAATTGGGATTGCTCAAACTGGAACTGGGAAGACAGCAGCCTATATGTTACCCCTGCTCATGAAAATTCGGTATGCACAAGGCAATGACGTGCGCGCGCTTATTCTCGTGCCGACAAAAGAGCTGGTGGTGCAGGTAGCAACACAGGCTGCAGCCTTGGCTAAATATACCGACTTGCGGATTGTTGAGATTTATGGTGGTGTTGGGGCTAAAGCACAAATTGAAAGAATTCAGGCTGGTACTGATTTAATAATTGCCACTCCGGGTCGTTTTCTGGAATTGTATCAGCGAAATGAATTGGTGACTAAACAAATAAAAACACTAGTACTGGATGAGGCCGATCGCATGATGGACATGGGCTTTATGCCACAACTTCGCAGAATTTTTGAAGTAATTCCATCGAAACGACAAAACGTTTTGTTCTCTGCCACCTTCCCAGAAAAGGTAGAGCGACTTGCTAACGAGTTCCTGGATTTTAGTGTGCGCGTGGAAATTACCCCGCCCGCTACTGTGGCAACACAAGTTGTTCAGGAATTATATTATGTGCCGAATGGAGCAACCAAAATAAATTTTTTAGAACATCTTCTTAATACACATGCTGAGTTTAGTCGGGTTATGATTTTTACCAGAACAAAAGATGTTGCTAACAATATTTATAAATACTTGGACAGAAAGCACCTTGGGCCGGTTAAGGTAATTCATTCTAATAAAGGCCAGAATACACGCATCAATGCGATGAATGATTTTAAGGAAGGAAAGTTGCGAATTCTTGTTTCTACCGATGTGGCTTCGCGCGGAATTGATGTAACCAACGTTACTCACGTCATTAATTTTGATGTGCCTATCATGTATGAGGACTATGTGCATCGAACAGGCAGAACAGGCAGAGCCTTTAAGGAGGGTAAAGCAATTACATTAGCTACTGAAGCAGAGCGTTATCACATCGATAAGATTGAAAAAATTATTCGCGAGAAAATAACGGTAAAGAAATTACCTTCAACTATTGAGGTAACAAAAACTCCATATGCCGAAGCACAACTGATGGCGCGCGAGATAGACAGGCAAAAACGTTATGAGGATCCTGAGTTTAAAGGAGCGTTTCATGATAAGAAACATGAGAAAAAATGATTGGAGAATCCATTCCTTTTTAGGAGGGCAACAGTTTTGTATGGAGCTAACGTTCACTTTTTGTGAGTTGACCGCTAGCCACGAACTTACATACTGAAAAATTCACAAAGCTATTATAACCACTGTTAAAAATGTTTTTTATAAAAAACAGTTTTATAGCCATTTCGTTTTTTATAAAAAACGATTAATTTTGCTCCCTACTTGGTTATGGAAAAATTAGTTGAAACATCTTCGTTTAAAATCCGTGGCATCAAAGATGAATTTGAGCGTTACCTAACCGGTATAATAGATTGGAACGATCGCCTTATTGCCATTATAGGCGCAAGGGGATGTGGTAAAACAACGCTGATGCTTCAATATCTAAAAAGAAATTATTCAAAGCCAGGCGAAGCTTTATACCTTAGTTTAGATGATATATATTTTACAACCAATAAGTTGATTGAGGTTGTGGATGAATTTTTGAAGCAAGGCGGGCAATATTTATTCATTGACGAAGTACATAAATATGTTGGGTGGAGCCGCGAAATAAAAAATGCATACGACACTTACCCCGGCCTTAAAATTGTTTTTACGGGATCGTCTATGTTACAAGTTCACAAAAGTGATGGGGACTTAAGCAGGCGCGCCATTGTATATGAAATGCGTGGCTTATCCTTCCGTGAATATTTGATGATGCATTCCAAAAAGGAATTTCCAGTACTAAAACTTATAGATATTGTGAATAATCACGGAGCACTCGCCACAAAAATTTCTACGGAGATCAAACCACTCATGGAGTTCAAGAATTATCTGCGGTATGGATATTACCCATACTTTTTAGAAAATAAAGATAACTACCTACAACGATTATCATCCACTGTAAATCTGATTTTAGAATCTGACCTGCCTGCAGTAGAGCGAATGGATTACTCTACAATTCACAAGATTAAAAAGTTACTTTATGTAATTGCTACCACCGTTCCTTTTAAGCCTAACATTGAAAAATTAAGTAAACAGATAAATGCAACGCGCGGTAGCACATTGCTTTACTTAGATTACCTGCGCAAAGCCCAGCTCATAGGAGTTTTAAAATTGACTAAAGCCGGTGATGGGTACATGAACAAACCTGAAAAACTCTACCTCAATAATACTAATCTGATGTATGCATTAGAGCCTGAGCAACCAGACATCGGCACGTTGCGCGAGACTTTCTTTATGAATCAACTTCAGGCAGATGGCGAAGTTCATTACACCGACAAAGGCGATTTTTTAGTGAAGAGCAAAATGGTATTTGAAGTTGGGGGAAAGAATAAAACATTCGATCAAAGCAAAGAAGTGAAAAATAGTTTTATTGCTGCTGATGGAATTGAAATTGGCTATAAAAACAAAATCCCACTTTGGTTATTTGGTTTTTTGTATTAAGCGATTTAATTCATAATGAGTTAATTTTAAAGATTTGAAAAGCACCCGATTTGACAGTGAACTGTTGATTAAATGCGACAACTTTTCATTTCAAATCAACCCATCCTCAAATTTTCAAATTGAATTACCCGTTCATCGAAGTTAAAAACTCCTCGTTATTACGGGTGCCTTTCATTTTGCTTTGAAGGAATTCCATCGCCTCTACTGAATTCATGTCGGCCATAAACTTGCGGAGTATCCAAACGCGCTGCAGTTCATCTTCTTTCATCAACAAGTCTTCGCGTCTGGTGCCAGATGCAGGCACATCGATAGAAGGATAAATTCTGCGATTAGAAAGTTTGCGATCCAATTGTAATTCCATGTTGCCGGTTCCTTTAAATTCTTCGAAGATAACTTCGTCCATTTTCGAACCAGTGTCAATCAGAGCCGTTGCAATAATGGTAAGTGAGCCGCCATTTTCAATTTTGCGGGCAGCGCCAAAGAAACGTTTTGGCTTATGCAAAGCGTTTGCATCCACACCACCTGATAGAATTTTGCCAGATGACGGAACAACTGTATTGTAAGCTCGAGCCAAGCGAGTTATAGAGTCTAACAGGATTACTACATCGTGACCACACTCGGTCATGCGCTTAGCTTTCTCAAGCACAATGCTGGCAACTTTAACGTGACGATCAGCTTGCTCATCAAAGGTAGAGGCTATAACCTCTGCTCTTACGCTGCGGGCCATATCAGTAACTTCTTCTGGTCGCTCATCAATCAACAATACGATCAGATAAACTTCCGGGTGGTTTTCAGCAATGGCATTGGCAATGTTTTTTAACAAAACTGTTTTACCAGTTTTTGGTTGTGCCACAATCATACCGCGCTGTCCTTTTCCTATTGGTGCGAAAAGATCTAAAATGCGGGTACTCATATTATCATGCGTAGTGCTGAGCTTTAATTTCTGCTCAGGGAAAAGCGGAGTTAGATATTCGAAAGCAACCCGGTCGCGGATTTCTTCCGTTGTTTTTCCATTAATGCTTTCCACTTTAAGAAGCGCAAAATATTTCTCTCCTTCTTTCGGTGGCCGAATTTGCCCGCGCACCGTGTCTCCGGTTTTTAAGCCAAGAAGTTTTATTTGAGATGGGGAAACATAAATATCATCAGGGCTGGCCAGATAATTATAATCTGATGATCTGAGGAATCCATACCCATCCTGCATAATCTCCAAAACGCCTTCGTTGAAGACTAAACCATCAAACTCGCGGATCGGATTATCTTTTTTCGATTGTTGATTTTGATGGTATGGTCTGCTCTCGCGAGGCTCTCTGATCGGAGTTTCAGGGGTTTGCGGACCCTGCTCAGTGCTGTTATTTTCATCAAAGCGGGTAACACTCTGATCCACCTCAATATTGTCGATGCTCTTTAGGATCTCATCGCTAGAAAGCTCTTTTTCTTCGGCCTTCGGTGTGGCTTCAGGAGCAACATTTTCGCGTCTGCGTGGACGCATTTTTCGCTCGCCATCAGCAGGTGCTGATTTCGTTGCCGGCTTCGGTTCATCGGTTATGGCTTGTTGATCAAGGATTTTGTAAATCAAATCTTGCTTGGCAAGCTTCTTGGCGTTCTTTACGCCCATATCTTCGGCAATTTCCTTTAATTCAGACAGAAGCCTGACGTTCAGGTCATCAATTGTATGCATGTAGTTTAGAAAAGATTAATTAATAGATAGATTTTTTATAAGAATTATACGGCTGCGAGACAGCTTCAAAATAACATTTGGTCAAGTAATTGAAAAGAGATCGAAAAGTACAAGAATTTTTATCGTGAAGGCCTGAGGAGGCCGCGATGATGATGCAAGTATAGTTCAAAATTGAATATTATCAAATTCAATGAAAAAATTATTGGCTAATTTCGCCCCTTAAATAATCAGGTATGTTAACACTACAGGTACTTCGTGAGCAAACAGATGCTGTGTTGGAGCGGTTAAAGAAGAGAAACTTCAAAGATGCAGAGAGCCTTGTTCACCAAGTGATAGAGAATGATAAATTCCGCAGAGAAACACAAAACACGTTAGATATACTGAAGGCCAAGTCGAATGCTGATTCTAAAAAAATTGGTGAGTTGATGAAGACGGGCAAAGCTGATGAAGCAATAGCAATAAAAGCAGCTATTGGCCAGGATAAAGATAAAATCAAATCGCTGGAAGAGAGCCTAAGCGAATTTGAGCAAAAACAACAAGAGATCTTATATAAAATCCCCAATGTACCAGCAACGATTGTTCCTGCTGGTAAAAGTGCTGAGGATAATATAACTGTGCATGAGCATGGGACAATCCCAACACTTTATGATGGAGCGCAGCCTCATTGGGACCTCATAAAAAAATATGACATAATTGATTTTGATTTAGGCGTTAAAATTTCAGGGGCCGGGTTCCCGGTTTATAAAGGCAAAGGCGCTCGGTTACAACGTGCATTAGTAAACTTCTTTTTGAATGAGGCCGGTAAAGCAGGTTATACCGAAATACAGCCACCTATTGTGGTTAACGAAGCGAGTGGCTATGGAACCGGTCAACTTCCCGATAAGGAAGGGCAAATGTATTTTGTGAATGAAGATGGATTATACCTGATTCCGACAGCCGAAGTTCCCATTACAAACTTATATCGCGATGTTATTTTAACTGAAGAAGTGTTGCCAGTGAAAAATGTAGGCTATACACCGTGCTTTCGCAGAGAAGCTGGTAGCTGGGGTGCGCATGTGCGTGGACTTAATAGACTGCATCAATTTGATAAAGTTGAAATTGTGCAGATCAGCAAACCGGAAGATTCTTATCAAATTTTAGGTGAAATGAGTTTGCACGTGCAAGGCTTGTTGGAAAAACTCGAATTGCCTTATCGTACGCTTTTATTGTGTGGTGGTGATATGAGCTTTAACTCTGCCCTTACCTACGACATGGAAGTATTTTCAGCAGCACAGCAGCGATGGCTGGAAGTGAGTTCGGTTAGTAACTTCGAAACCTTTCAGGCAAACCGATTAAAATTACGTTACAAAAACAAGGAAGGGAAAATGCAATTGTTACATACACTTAATGGCAGTGCCTTAGCGCTTCCTCGAATTGTTGCGTCCATTCTAGAAAATAATCAGACGGAGAAAGGAATTAAGATTCCTGAAATATTAGTTCCATATACAGGTTTTGAATGGATTGATTAAACTGGATGCTGGTTGCTGTCACTTGTTTCTGGCAGGATGAGGATTTCATTTAAATTTATCACCACGGATGACATGTATGGAGGAGCTAGAGAACAATTTTCTTTCGTTTATCCAGCAATAATTTTGCAAACACAATTACTAAAACTATTATAGCAACCAAAGCCGCATAAGCAATTGCATTATTTTCTGTTCCTGTCCACTTGCTGTAGATTCCAAAGAAAGCCCACATTAATACTAATAGAAACGCGGGTTCTTTAAATTGAACTGCGATGTACAAACCCAACGTAGCGGCAATACCAATCATGATAGCAGTCCAGTAAATTGGTGATAGAAATCCGCCACCCCAATTAATAGAAATTAACAGCGTTGAAACGTTTGCAATAGTAGCCACGCAAATCCATGAGAGATAAAATATGAACGGGAGTAGTATTAGAATCCATTCTTTTCGGTTTAGACTATTTCGTTGGAGTAATCGATAAATCTGCGTAAGCGAATACAGCAAAACTAACATCACAACTACGGAGGCAACAGTAAATAGGTGATGCCAAACTAAAATCCAACTTGTGTTTGCAACGCACGAAAGCAAAAACCAAAGAGAAAGTTCTTTGAAGTAGGGTTTATCCTTTATCTTAATCTGGGCTATTGAAAAAAAGATGAGCGATAAATAGATTACACTCCACACAGAAAAAGTAAAGCCAGCAGGTGTAAAAAGACTTGGGTACAAATCTGAAATTTGCCCCGTATTCATGCCGTTAATGGGCAGAATGTTCGCGAGTGCATTTACAATCAGCACGGCAACCAAGGAAAAAATGTTTAAGATAATCAGGGTGCGATTGCTCACGTTAATTGGCTTAAAGTTGATAAATCATTTTGGTTAGTAAACATAGCGAGGTAATATTGTTCTCCCAAAATTAAGGCTATGAAACCAACGTCAATCTTCTTCGTTTTCCTACTTATCACCATGCTTGCATCCTGTTCAAAATCTCCAAACCCTGAAACTACGGCAAATTATCCGGTAACGGCTAAGGTAGATACCATTGATACTTATTTCGGAATAGAAGTACCCGATCCTTACCGTTGGATGGAGAATGATACTACCAGAGCGGTGGCCGATTGGGTGAAGGCCGAGAATGAAGTAACCTTCTCGTATCTTAATAAAATAAACTACCGTGAAGCGGTAAAAGATAGACTGTTAGAATTGAATAACTATGAAAAGCTCAGCTCACCATTTCGGCAAGGTGAGTATTACTATTTTTATAAGAACACGGGATTACAAAATCAATCAGTTCTTTACCGCAAGAAAGGGGAACAAGGTGAGCCAGAGGTTTTTCTAGATCCTAACGCATTTTCTAAAGATGCAACTACAATTATGCGAGGGCTTTCGTTTTCTAAAGATGGCTCGCTGCTGGCTTTTCAAATTGCAAAAGGCGGAGCTGATCGTGCAGAGGCTGTGGTAATGAGAACTTCTGATAAGTCGTTGGTTGAAGACACGATTCGGAATATGAAGCAAAGTGGAATTTCATGGAAAGGAAATGACGGTTATTATATTAACCGGTTTGAGGAGGGTTTGAAAAGCAACCTGGCTGCAAAGAATGAGTATCAACAATTATACTATCATAAATTAGGAACATTACCTTCTCAGGATAGAGTCGTTTTTGGGGATACACAGAAGCGAAGATTTGTAGGCGGTTACCTAACAGAAGATGAGCGCTATTTGATTATTACAACATCTGAAAGCACCACCGGAAACGAATTGTACGTTCAGGATTTATCTAAACCAGATAGCAAAATTCTCCCGATAAAGACTGGCTTTGAAAGTGATCAATCTGTAATTGATAATGATGGCTCAAAACTTATCATTAGTACAAATCTAAATGCTCCAAATTCTAAAGTGGTTTGGGTTGATGCTTCCAATCCTTCATTCAAAAACTGGAAAGATTTAATTCCAGAGACAGAGAATACCTTAAACACATCTACTGGTGGCGGTAAAATATTTGCCCATTATTTAGTTGACGTTAAAACCCAAATAAAACAATATGATCTGAGCGGAAAATTGGAACGTGAAGTTGAACTACCCGCTATTGGCACTGCTTTTGGATTTGGAGGTTGGAAGGACGATCAAAACTTGTATTACACATTTACTTCATTCACCTATCCGCCTACAATATTTAAATACAATATAAGGTCTGGCAACTCTACAGAGTATGAACGCCCGGCAGTGAAGTTCAATCCGGACGACTATGAGACTAAGCAATTGTTTTATCCTGGTAAGGATGGTACAAAAATCCCAATGTTTATTGTACATAAAAAGGGAATTGTACTTAATGGAAAAAATCCTACTTGGTTATACGCTTACGGTGGGTTCAGCATTAGTCTGCAACCATCCTTTAGCACATCAAGAATTGTTTGGTTGGAGAATGGTGGAATATATGCTCAACCAAACCTCAGAGGTGGTGGTGAATATGGAGAGAAATGGCATAAGGCCGGGACACTGCTAAATAAGCAGAACGTATTTGATGATTTCATTGCAGCAGGGGAATATCTAATTAATGAAAAATATACGTCAAGCGAATACCTGGCAATCAATGGTGGCTCCAATGGAGGTTTATTAATCGGAGCGGTGATGGCTCAACGGCCAGATTTGGCGAAGGTAGCTGTGCCTCAGGTTGGTGTAATGGATATGCTACGCTACAATAAATTTACGATTGGTGCAGCGTGGGCCACCGATTATGGGACAGCAGAAGATTCTAAGGAGATGTTTGAATATCTAAAAGCATACTCGCCAGTGCATGCGTTGAAGCCAGGAGTTAAATATCCTGCTACATTGGTAACCACAGCCGATCATGATGATAGAGTTGTTCCAGCACATAGCTTCAAGTTTGCAGCAACTTTACAAGAGAACCAGGCTGGGCCGAATCCGGTTCTTATCCGCATTGATGTAAACTCTGCCCATGGTTCTTCGAACATCACAAAGAGTATTGATTTAATTGCTGATTATTATTCGTTCGCTTGGTACAATATGGGAGTTGTGCCACCGATGGTGAAGAAGGATATGTGATAAGGAGTTGAAAGGTAAAAGTATAAAGCTTAAAGTCTTATGCTTTTAACTTTCTGCTTTCAACTTAATAATTTTATCAGCCACGTTTTTCCCCGCCACCTCCGCAAGCTCTTCCATGCTAGCATCTTTAATTTTTCTCACAGATTTAAAGTGAGCCAAAAGCTTATCAGCGGTCTTTTTGCCAATGCCTGGTATTTCTTCAATCTCCGTAACAAAAGTCGAATTACTTCTTTTTTGCCGATGAAAGGTGATGGCAAATCGGTGCGCTTCATCGCGAATGCGTTGAATCAATAAAAGCGCGGGTGATTTTTTGCTGATCAACAAAGGAAGCGGATCTTCCGGGTAATAGATTTCTTCCAATCGTTTGGCTATTCCTATAATCGGAATTTTTCCATAAAGCCCAAGTTCTTGCAAGGCTTCACAAGCGCTGCTTAGTTGACCCTTGCCGCCATCGACAATAATAAGCTGAGGATATTCACTTTCTTCTTCCAAGATTCGTTTGTAGCGCCTGCCAACAATTTCTTTCATGGACGCAAAATCATTGGAGCCAGTAACTGTTTTAATGTTGAAATGGCGATAGCCCTTTTTCTCGGGCTTGCCATCCACAAATCGAACCATGGAAGCTACAGGCGAAGAGCCTTGGAAATTTGAGTTATCAAAGCATTCAATAATTTTTGGATACTGATTTAAGCGAAGATTTTCCTGTAAAATGTGGAGGACTTCGTTCTTCTTAGTTTTGCGCTCTTCTTTGTTGATTTCTTTTTCTCGCTTTTGATAGAGTGCATTCCTAAGGGAGAGATCAACTAATTTTTTCTTATCTCCAATTTGAGGTACTACATTTTCATATTCATCGGATTTAATAGACAATGGTAGGTTTGTATACACTTCCGGATTACTGCTATGATAGGTCGTTCTTAATTCCTGAACTACCGAACTTAAGACATCATCATCGGGCTCGTCTAATTTCTTTTTGATTTCAAGATTCTTAGAAAAAATAATTGCGCCTTCGCGAATCTGCAGGTAGTTGACATATGCTTCTGTCTCCGAACTTGTAATAGTTACCACGTCAATCTCACTTAGCTTCCGATTAACAACTAGCGACTTCGTTTGGAATTTTTCGAGCAGCTCTAGCTTGCGCTTATAAATTGCAGCCTTCTCAAACTCCATAGCTTCTGAGGCTTCGTTCATTCTTCTAGCAAACTCATTTTCAACTACACTCAAGTCACCTTTCAAAATATTTCTTACTTGAGCTATTTCTTCAAGATAAGAGGCTTCATTTTGTAATCCTTCGCAAGGGCCTTTACAGTTTCCAATATGAAACTCAAGACAGACCTTGAATTTCTTTTGTTCAATATTTTCCTGCGAAAGCAGAAGCGAACATGTACGAATTGAATAGAGCTGCCTTACTAACTCCAAAACACTCTTCATGGAAACCACACTGCTATAAGGCCCAAAATATTCACCTTGTTTGGGAATGTATTTTCGGGTGTAGATGATTCGCGGAAAGCGTTCTTTTAAAATGCAGAGATAGGGAAATGTCTTATCATCTTTTAAAAGAATGTTATACTTAGGCTGATTCTGTTTGATGAAATTGTTCTCCAGCAATAACGCATCAAACTCAGTGTTAGCGAGGGTAAACTCGATTTTTCTTATTTCCGAAATTAACTTTTCAGTTTTACGATTGTATTGGGATTGTTTATTGAAATAACTGGAAACACGTTTCTTTAAGCTCTTAGCCTTGCCAACGTAAATTAATTCACCCTCTTTATCATAGTATCGATAAATGCCAGGCGAATCGGGAAGCGAAGAGATTGTATCTTTTAAATCAAACACGATGTAAAAGTACGAATGACGAATTTGGAATTACGATTTACGAAGTATGAATGTTGAACAACTTTCCGCAATCCTAAATTCGTACATCGTAATTCGACATTCGTACTTAATTATTAATGTCCCACGGTTTTTCGTCTATCAACTGAATAGAATCCTGAATGGTATGCCTGGAGCAATCAAGCGTCATATCTAATCCACTGGATGGTCGCTTAAATTGCCCCTTGGTAATTCCACTTAGCGGATCCGCATACGCTTTGCGCATAAAAGCATCCCAGATTGGTCGGGCTGTTTTTCCACCCTGACCAAATACCCAGGATGGAAAATGAATAGCGCGTTCATCGCCACCGGTCCAGGCTCCGGCCACCAAATCGTGAGTTACACCAATGTACCAACCATCTGATGCATTGTTTGTTGTTCCCGTTTTACCGCCAATTTCATTATCAATTCGCAACTCGCGACTTAACCCTAGTGAAGTTCCACCTTCTTCTTCCACACCACCACGCAACATGTAAAGCATTTTATATGCTGTTTGTTCATTGATGGCTTCACGGGTTTTTGGATTAAAGATTTCAATCACGTTTCCGTTTTTATCTTCAATGCGGGTAAGAAAAATTGGTTGTGTACTGATGCCACCATTTACAAATGTTCCGTATGCACCAACCATTTCAAATAAGGAAACATCGCTGGTGCCCAAGCAAAGCGAAGGCACCGCATCCAATTTACTTTCAATGCCAACCCGATGCGCAAACTCAACAACGTTTTCTGCCTTTAACTCCTGCATGATTTGAGCCGTGATTGAATTAACGGATTGCGCCATCGCCTGGCGAATAGTCAATTGCCCACCATGACCCTTTGAATTATCGGCATTTAGTGGGTACCAGGGTGGTTGACCTGGGATATAGAATTGCGGTGAAATATCTTTTTTAAGAAGACACGGGGAGTAACCATTTTCCATTGCTAATCCATACACAAATGGTTTAAATGTGGATCCCGGCTGTCGGGTTCCTTGCTTTACGTGGTCGTATTTAAAGTATTTGTGATTAATGCCCCCCACCCACGCTTTAATATAACCTGTGTAGGGATCCATCGCCATAAAGCCGGTTTGAAGAAATCGTTCATAATAATCCAATGAATCGTAACTGCTGAATAATGTATCACGTTCACCCTCCCACGTAAAAACTGTCATTTGCTTCTTAAGCTTAAGCATTATTTTTAACGAGTCAGATTTCTCCCCATATTTTTCTGCATACGCCTTATAGGCATCTGATTTACGAATCCTTCGCTCCAGAAAATCTTTTATCTCATGCCCATCATCATCCACCCATGGGTTTCTATTTCTTTTCTTCCACTCTTCGGTAAATTGAGCTTGCAAGGGTTTCATATGTTCAGCTACTGCTTCTTCTGCATACTTCTGCAACCGACTGTCTATGGTGGTATAAATTTTTAATCCTGAGTTGTAGAGGTCAATATTTTTCTCTCTGCAATATTGTAGCATATAATTGCCAAGCACGGTGCGGAAATATGTAGCAAGACCTTCATTTTGATTTTGAAAACTATAATTCAATTCAATTGGCAGGGCCCGCATTGAATCGTACTGTTCGCGGGTTGAAATTTTATAGCTGTGGTTATACACTTTGTATAAGATTTCATTGCGTTTGCGCAAGGAGCTCTCTGGGTTGCGGTTAGGGTCAAATAACGTAACGGCTTGAAGCATGCCAACCAAAACCGCAGACTCCTGAATATTAAGACTGTCTGGTCCTTTATCAAAATATGTTTCAGAAGCTACTTTAATACCAAATGTGTTGCTACTAAACGTTGCCGTGTTCAAATACATGGCAATTATTTCCTCTTTCGTAAAATTCTCTTCGAGTTGAATTGAGATTATCCATTCTTTCGTTTTCTGAATTACACGTCTGGGGTACTTACCTAACCTGGCAAGATATCCATCCAGACTCTTATCTGGATTCATGGTGTAAAGATTCTTTGCTAGCTGCTGCGTAATGGTGCTGCCCCCACCTTGAGAATTTAATGTGATGATTCCATAAATCACGCGGAGATAAGCCGTCAAATCTAGACCGGAATGATCATAAAAACGATGATCCTCAGAAATGACCAATGTATTTACTAAATCTTCCGAGAGTTCTTCGAAGTGAATCTGACTTCGGTTATATCCGCGATAGTATCTTCCAAGTGAAGTCCCATCGGCCGCAATAATTTCTGATGAAAGATCATTCTCTGGATTTTCTACTTCAACAAGACTTGGCATTTCACCATAGAATCCGAAGAGGTTAATGCTTACCGTATAGATATACAGTGGGAAGCCAATCAGAAAACAGAAGAAGGCAATCCATACATACTTGATGGTTTTGCGCAACCAGGGTTTTTCAATCCTGAGCAGGTTATTGATTTTGCTTTTGATAGTTTCGATCAAAGAAGGTGAGGTACTCATCCAATGCCTTAGTTCGGTAAAAAATTTGAAAATTATCTTTCGTAATTACAAAGCTATAGAATTTATAGCCTGAAAACGGTTTGGCTGCAGCAATCTGGGCGAGGAATTTGTCAAAATAACTTAGGGCTGCTTCCAGACTTGGCAACTCGGTTACAATGGTAATTGTTTTTTCATCATTGAGAATAATATTGCTTGTGTTCAGTTTCTGGTCTTTCCATTGGGTAGCATTAAATCTTTCGAGAGCGTTTGAAACCGGATTGGTAATGCGATCATTCGTAGTATAGACAACCACAAAATTATGAACCCCTTCTGTTGATTTAATAAACTGAATACCTTTCGATCGTTCCTGTTTTTCCAGTAATGTTTTGGAAGCAGTCAGTAATTGTTCCGCATAAGGTTTTAAAGTATCATCTGGATATTTTTTTATAAACTCCCCTAATTCAAATTGATATTTAGTTACATCTTCCGTTTTTCCGGCAATGAGAATTTTAAGCAACTCAAGTTGCGGGGTAAAAGCTGTTTCGCCTTCGGCCAAAGCAAGCCGGATTCGATCTTGAGCCGGACGTAAATTGTTTGCTTGATAAAAGGCATATGCTTCTTTATAAAGCAGCTTTTGTTTTTCTGCCGCTACACTGGTTTCGCGCAAATAGTCGGGATTGATAAGTATGCGGGTAAAGTTTGATCGTGGGTGATTAGTTTTTAATAGCCGGGCATACTTTTCTGCCTTCGCGGGATCTTTATCGTGCTCGATCAGGTATAGTTTGTAAAGTACTTCAGGTTCAAATTCCGATCCTGGAAAACGATCCAACAGTTTGGTGTAGGATTGTGCCGCATTATCTTTTTCATCCAATTGAAAATAATAGAGATCACCGAGTTTAAAATATCCTTCTTCAATCTTAGCAAATGCCTCAGCGCGCTGTTTATCAGTTCTGGGAATCTGGGTTATTAATTTTCCGACCTCATCAACTGCTTCAGAAACTACCTTAGATACCTCATCTGTTGCGGGTGCGTTCGGTTGGTCGGCTACGGCTGCCACTATTGTGTTTATGTCATTCACAACAGAGGTTTTATTTGATCTTCGCCAATTGTCTTCAAGCGAAATGGACCCCCAGAGTCGCTGAAACTCTGATTGGCCAAGCGCTACCGCTGAGGGATTTCCAAAATACCAATCGGCCGTTGCCGTGGATTCAGTATTGAAAAAAGAGCTGTTTTGATTGTTGCTTGCACTGCTTGATTGTGTTCCTCGCTTCTTCTTTTTTGTTGGTGCAACTGCAACTTTTCGTTTTGCCATCACTGAGTCAAGCTTCGTTCTTAATGTGAGCGAATCAAAATTGGAAAGTGCAAGTAAACTATCATTCCAGTTTACGGCCTCCGTGTATTTAGCAAACTCGCCTAAAATCTCTTGGCGCTTCTTTATGAAGTCATAGTTTTCAAAATCTTTAGGCAACGCACCTATCGCGCTATCATAATACAATTTTGCCTGACTATATTTTTTTAAGGAATCGAAACTTAATTGACCAATGCGCAGATAAGCACTTCCCTGAATGCGCTTGTTGGTGCCTGCGTGTGCTGCAAGAGAATAACTCTCTACGGCTTGTTTTAAGTTTCCTTGTTTGCGATCGAATTCCCCAAGCTCATAATATATTTTATCCCTGAACTCTTGATTTTTTGCATCCGTCAACATTTTTTCGAATTGCGCGCGCAACTGACGCACATCTTTTTTGTTATCAAGCCGTGCAACCTGCGCCATATTGAGGCGCGCATAAAAATCAATTTCATAATCCGGATTGGTAGCTAAGCATTTTCGATAATAGTTATATGCCTCTGAGCCAAAGCCCAGCTTTTGATATACTTGGCCAACCAAAAAATAAATTCTTCCCTTGCGATCCCCACGACCCAGCAAAGAATCTGCTTTGGTAAGGTTGCGCACCATGTAATCGTAATCGTTGCGCACCTGATAGTAGTAAGCTTTTTCCAAGAATAGATTTTTCTGATTCGTCTTGCTCAGTTTTTCCTTTTCAAGAAATCGAAATGTTTCTTCTGCCCGGTCGAAATCATTTTGTTCAGTAAAGGTTCGGAGCAATTGCACCAATGCTTCATGCCTAATATTTGGGTCAGCACTTTTTGTGTTTACGTACTTAAATGTTTGAATTGCATTTGTGTAATCGCCAGCATACAACCGTGCCTTGCCAACCAGCACATAATTTTTATAAACCCACCGGCTATTAGGATGCCGCTGAATAGATAGGGAGGCCATCTTGACAATCTCTTCAGTGTCTTTTGTAAAGGATTTGGCTAAAATTGTATCTAACCTTGGGAAGAGTTTTAAGATTTGGTTAGGATCATCATCCAGGCTTTTTTGGATTGTCACTTCTACTTCGCGCGTTTTTTCAAGCGCGTAATAATACCCATTGAAGTGAGCCGTTGCGTTATGAAATACGTTGCTTGTAATGTTATTCTGCTCCACCGAACATCCTGTGAGGATGAGCGTAAACAAGATAAAAACTATAAATCGGTTTAAATAAAGCCCTGACAAGGTAAATCCAGTTTTAGTGTACAAACGTAAAAAACACAGATTCAATATTATAATCAATCGGAATCTCTAATTTTGCTGAAATTAACGTTTTGAAACCGAAAAAGACCATATCCGAACGCCTTACTACTAAGTATCAGGTGGTGATTCGAAACGAAGATAACCTGGCGGAGACATCCAATACCGGGTTTACTTATGCAAAGGTGCTTGTTATTTCGGCTTCGCTTTTCATCCTTCTTTTTGCTTTTAGTTTATTTTTATCGAAGACTCTTTTAGCAAAATGGTTTGACCCTAAGTATGCACAAATGGAGGCCAACAAGAAATTGTATGAGCTTGCCGTAAAGGTTGATTCATTGGCTGTAGAGGTGAACCAGAAGGATATGTTTATTCACAACTTTCAGCGAGTGCTGAGTGGCGATACCTCCAATGGTTTTGCAGATCCAGCTGAAGTTTTGGGCGGCCAAAGTCAGCCAGCAACGGCCATCGGCAACATGAATTTAGCCCCTTCTGATTCCTTGTTCAGGCAGGAATTTGAAAAAAGTGAATTCTCGCTAGTCACGCTGGCAAGTGGCAAGTATCGCGAGTTGCAAGAGATGTTTTTTTTCACACCCTTAACGGGTTTCGTTTCCGATCACTACGATATCAAGAAGGGACATTTTGGTGTGGATGTAGTGGCAAAGACCAATGAGCCCGTGAAATCCGTGGCGGACGGAACCGTGGTAATGGCCTCTTGGACCCAAGACTCAGGCCACGTAATAGCCGTGCAGCACCGTGGCAACCTAGTGACCGTGTATAAGCATAATGCCGGATTATTGAAAAAAGTTGGTAGTTTTGTAAATGCCGGTGATATAATCGCTATAGTTGGCAATAGTGGAGAGATGACCGATGGTCCACATTTGCATTTTGAAATGTGGTATAACGGAAACTCGCTTAATCCTGAAGATTTTGTAACTTTTTAAACTAGAAGCCATGTTAACATCAAAAGAACAAAAAAGAGTAGCAGACGAGATTAGCAACTCGAGTAACGTTATTGGAAAAGGAACTGTGTTGGAAGGAAACATTGAGACGTATGGCAACATACGCATTGAAGGGAAAGTAATAGGTAGCGTTAAATCCAAATCAAAAATTGCATTGGGGCACTCTTGCCAAATTGAGGGAAATATCATCGCGCAGAATGCAGACATTGAAGGCGAGGTAAAGGGCAAGTTGGAAATTTCTGAGTTGCTGGTTTTAAAAGCCACAGCAAAAATTCATGGCGATATTCTCACAGGTAAGTTAGTAGTTGAGCCAGGTGCAGTTTTCAACGGAAGCTGCAAGATGGGTGCCGTTATCAAAGACATTAAGATAGGCGAAAGTAATGGCATGCATGCCCTGCGCCCTGAAGGAGCCCGCGCTAATTAGCAATCAATAAAGAATTCAGAAGCCACAAAGTCTGCCTGACAGTTTTGTGGCTTTTTCATTTATATCAAGTTGTGGAAGAAAAGAAAGACAAACCGTCCAATTCCTTTATAAAGTATAGCGGCCTGGGTATTCAGATGCTTGCAACCCTTGGAGTGGGTGCCTGGTTAGGATTAAAGTTAGATCAGTATCTCAACCTTAAGTTTCCTGTTTTTCTGATCACGTTTGTTTTCGTGCTTTTTGGCGGGCTTATGTACCAGCTTTATAAGACTCTAAACAAAGACTAAAATCCGTGTTCCGTTTTTTTATTGCCCTTTTTTCATTTGCTGCACTATTGATTCTAATGGGTTGGGGGGGGTCTACACTTTTGAATTGGGTGCTACCCGGCTTTTGGCTTGAGATTATTCTTTTCAGTTTTTTCATCACAGCCATTATTACATACAAGCTCTTTAAAATTCGGAAAACGCAACCGCAGGCATTCGTGCAATTCTATTTATTATCAATCACTTTAAAAATGATTGCAGGGTTGGCGTTTGTTTTTTTTCTTATTTGGAAAGACCCAACAGAGACAGGCGGTAATGTGGGTTTATTTTTATTTAGCTATATCCTTTTTACTCTGACGGAGGTCTTTGCTTTAATGCGAAAGGAGAATAACTAAGGGACCTAATTAGAAAGCGGGTTTATTAGCCAAAATTCGAGTAAAACAATTTTTTTGAGAAGGGATAATTGATACTTTTGCAATCCAATTGAAAGCCTTTGTTCCGATAGTAATGAATAAGTCTCTTTTTGATCTAAAATCAACGTTTTCAGCTCTTTTTTTGATCGTTTTAACGAGCCTTTTTACGCCCGTTTTTGGATCTGATGAAGCAGTTCATGACCAGGCCGAGCCGGTCAATATCAGTGATGTTATTCTACATCACGTAAAAGATGATCACCAATGGCACGTTGCCGATTGGTTAGTAATTCCGCTCCCAATAATTGTTTATTCCGAAGAGAAAGGGTTGGATGTTTTTATGTCCAGCAATTTTTATGAGCATCACAAAGAAGTTGAATACAACGGGTATAGACTAGAGCATAATCATATTACGCTTGCTGAATCAGGGAAAGCAGTATTTGATCTTTCAATTACCAAGAATGTGATGATGCTATTACTAACCTCGGCAGTTCTATTGCTTGTTTTTGGTTCGGCCGCAAAAGGTGCTAAAGCTAATAAAGGCGCAGCCCCAAAAGGGGCTCAATCATTCTTAGAACCAATCATTCTTTTTGTTCGCGATGAAATCGTGAAGCCTAATATTGGGCCTGAGTATGAGAAGTTTTTGCCCTACATGCTTACGTTGTTCTTCTTTATTTTATTTGGAAACATATTAGGGCTTCTTCCTGGAGCTGGTAACCTAACTGGAAACATCGCTGTAACGATGACTTTAGCCTTGCTTACCTTTTTGATTACAAACTTTAATGGAAAGAAAGCCTACTGGGGTCACATTTTCTGGACGCCCGGGGTTCCGTTGCCGTTGCGAATTGTGATTTTACCAGTTGAAATTATTGGTATGTTCACCAAGCCATTCTCATTGATGATTCGATTGTTTGTAGCGATTACGGCAGGTCATATTGTGTTGCTTGCCTTGATTTCGCTTACGTTTATTTTCGAAAGCATTGTGGTAGGGCTTGGGTCTTCAATCATTGTACTGTTTATCAATCTTATAGAATTATTAGTGGCTGGAATTCAGGCTTACGTGTTTACTATGTTCTCTTCTATGTACATAGGCATGGCAGTAGCTGAGGATCATGATCATTAAAAAGATATTAAAGAAATCCACTCTGAATTTTTCAGAATGGTGTTGTTTAACTTAAATAAATAAAACTATGTTGTTCGCACTTTTATTGGACATTAGCTATGCAATCATGGGCGCGGGTATCGGTGCTGGTCTGGCTGCAATTGGCGCTGGAATTGGTATTGGCCGCATTGGTGGTTCTGCTATGGAAGGGATGGCTCGTCAGCCAGAAGCTTCAGGCAAAATCCAAAATGCAATGCTTGTTATTGCAGCACTTATTGAGGTTGCAGCTTTGTTTGCACTCGTTATTTGTTTGTTGATTTCATTCAAGAGCTAAAGATTGAAGAGAATCTGCCTGAGCGCTGGGCTTAGGCAGTTCTTTTTTAGACCAAGTGAACACGAGAGAAAGTTAAAAAAAGGAAATTTATGGATTTGCTTACCCCTGGCCCCGGCCTCATTATTTGGCAACTTTTTGTTTTTGTATTATTAGTTTTCTTGTTGGGCAAGTTAGCCTGGAAACCAATTCTGGAATCTCTTAAAGAAAGAGAGCAATCAATACAGCAAGCGTTAGATTCAGCAGAGAATGCCAAAAAGGAAATGGCCAGCTTGAAAGAAGACAACGAAAAACTTTTACGCGAAACCCGTGACGAACGCGATAAAATTTTACGCGATGCACGCGATGCGGGTAACAGAATTCATGATCAGGCACAAGCAGATGCTAAGAAAAATGCTGATCGTTTAATCGAAGATGCAAAAGCAATTATCCAAACAGAAAAAAATGCCGCCCTTCGCGATGTGAAAGAACAAGTGGCTATGTTTTCGCTTGCAATTGCTGAAAAGCTTATCAAGAAGAATTTGTCTGATGATAAGGCGCAAAGGGAATTGGCAAACACGTTCATTAAAGATTTAAAACTTAACTAATCGATGGCAGACGCGCGGGTAGCTTCCAGATACGTTAAGTCATTGCTAGGATTAGCCGTGGAGCGTGGAGTATTGGAAGAAGTGAATGAAGATATGCGAATGTTTGCCAGAGTTTGCAGCAGCAATCGCGATTTCGTGAACATGTTGCGCAGCCCTATCATTCGCCACGAAAAAAAGAAGGCCGTTTTAGAAAAATTGTTTAAAGGAAGAGTAAACTCACTGACCTTTGATATTATAGACATACTTACGCGCAAAAATCGCGAGCCCTTATTGCCAGCTATTGCCAAAGAATTTAATGTAGAATATAATATCTTCAAAGGAATAGGCAAAGCAACAGTAACTACTACAGTGCCTATGGACGCTGCATTACGAGCAGAGATTGAAGCAGTAGTTAAGCAGTTAAGCAACAAATCAACAATTGAATTGGTAGAAAATGTAGATCCGAGTTTGCTTGGTGGTTTTGTTTTGAATGTAGAGGATCGTCAGATCGATGCTTCCATCAAATCTAAATTGAAGCATTTGAGATTGCAGTTTTCCCATAATCCATTTATAAAAGAGTTTTAATACCAGAAAGAACAACGATTAACGAATATGTTATGGCAGAAATAAGACCCGAAGAAGTTTCAGCAATATTAAGAGAGCAATTATCACAGTCTCGCACCGATGCACAATTGGAAGAGATTGGTACCGTGTTAACCATTGGTGATGGTGTTGCTCGTATCTACGGCCTTACTAAGGCACAAGCTGGTGAACTAATCGAATTTGAAACCGGATTAAAAGCATTGGTGCTTAACCTTGAAGAGGACAATGTAGGAGCCGTGTTATTGGGTGATGGAAAAGGAATAAAAGAAGGTGCTATCGTAAAACGTACAGGCGAAATTGCGGCAGTAAATGTTGGCGAAGGTGTGCTAGGTCGCGTTGTCAATACGTTGGCAGAGCCTATTGACGGTAAAGGCCCGATTGAAGGACAACTTTACGAAATGCCTTTAGAGCGTAAGGCACCGGGTGTAATTTTCCGTCAGCCAGTAAACGAACCACTTCAAACTGGTATCAAAGCTATTGATGCGATGATTCCCATTGGTCGCGGTCAGCGCGAGTTGATTATTGGCGATCGTCAAACAGGTAAGACTGCTGTTGCGATTGATGCGATCATCAACCAAAAAGAGTTTTACGAAAAAGGTGAGCCGGTTTATTGTATCTATGTTGCAATTGGGCAAAAAGCTTCCACGGTTGCGGGTGTTGCAGCTACACTTGAAAAAGCGGGCGCTTTAAAATACACGGTTATAGTTTGTGCATCAGCTGCGGATCCTGCACCGATGCAATTCTTTGCGCCATTTACAGGAGCTGCTATTGGCGAATTCTTCAGAGATACCGGACGTCCGGCTTTGGTTATCTATGATGACCTTTCAAAACAAGCCGTTGCTTATCGCGAAGTATCTTTGTTATTAAGAAGACCTCCAGGCCGCGAGGCTTATCCGGGCGATGTATTCTATCTTCACTCACGCTTACTTGAAAGAGCTGCAAAAATTATTAACAATGATGAGATTGCAAGCAACATGAATGACTTGCCACCTTCATTGAAAGGTATTGTAAAGGGTGGAGGTTCACTAACAGCACTTCCTATTATCGAAACACAAGCGAATGACGTTTCAGCGTACATTCCTACCAACGTTATTTCTATTACTGACGGGCAGATTTTTCTTGAAACTAATTTGTTTAACTCGGGTATTCGCCCAGCTATTAATGTAGGTATTTCGGTATCGCGTGTGGGTGGTAATGCTCAGATCAAACCGATGAAGAAAGTGGCGGGCACATTAAAACTTGATCAAGCGCAGTTCCGCGAGTTGGAAGCATTCTCAAAGTTTGGGTCGGACCTTGACGCAGTAACCAAGTTAACTATTGAACGTGGCCGCAGAAATACAGAGGTGTTGAAGCAAGCACAGTATGCACCCGTGCCTGTTGAAGAACAAGTTGCTATTATCTTGGCATCTACAAAAGGATATATTGATCGTGTGCCAGTTGACAGAGTAAAAGATTTTGAGAAGGAATTTATAGAACTGCTTCGCGCGCAATACAGGCAAGTGTTGGATAACTTCCGCGCTGGAAAGTTTGAAGATGCCGATGCTGATTTGATTAAGAAAGTAGCTTTAGAGTTAGCGTCTAAGTATTGATGAAAAATTTAAAATTCAAGATTTAAAATTTGAGAGGAGTTTCCCAATTTTGAATCTTAAATCTTGAATAACCGAATATGGCAAGTTTAAAAGAAGTCAAGAGTCGCATTACCTCAGTAATCTCAACACAGCAGATTACTAGGGCCATGAAAATGGTGGCGGCAGCAAAGTTGAGGCGCTCGCAAGAACGTATTACTCAAATGCGGCCTTATGCTCAAAAACTTACCCTGCTATTCCAAAATCTTTCTTCGGCTGATCAAGATGAACAAGCTTGGTACAGTGAACAACGGGTGGAAGAGAAAATACTTTTAGTAGTTGTCACGTCTGACCGCGGACTTTGTGGCGCGTTCAACAGCTCAATCATGAAGGCCACGAATAAACTGATTGTAGATAAGTATCCTTCGCAAGCAGCTAAAGGTAACGTGACTATTTTGCCTATAGGAAAAAAAGGTGCCGAGTATTTTGGTAAGAGGAGCGTGAAGATGAATTCTGACTATGCGACCGTTTTTCATAATCTTTCTTTTGACGCAATAACTGAAGCGGGTGGTTTTTTAATGAATTCATTTAGGGCTGGTGCTTACGATAAGATTGAAATAGTGTATAACGAATTTAAAAACGTAGCAACACAAATCCTTCGCGTTGAGCAATTCTTGCCAGTACTACCAAACAAGCAAAAGCATAAAACACCGAGCGTTGATTATATTTATATGCCAAGTCAGACGGAAATTGTAGTTGGACTTGTGCCTAAGGCATTAAAAATTCAACTTTACAAAGCTCTGCTTGATTCAAATGCAGCAGAGAACGGAGCTCGTATGACTGCGATGGATAAAGCAACTGAAAATGCAGGTGATCTGCTTAAGGACTTGAAGTTAACTTACAACCGCACTCGTCAGGCAGCCATTACAAAAGAGATCTTAGAAATCGTTGCTGGTGCTGAGGCACTGAAAACCGCTTGATCAATCTTTGGAAATAACAAAAGGCTCCCTCGAAAGAGGGAGTTTTTTTATTTTATGGATATATTAGTCCGATTCTATAGAACATGTAATCTATTAAACCTAGATGTGGTTGCGGGTACTGTGATAAGTGCGCTTTTTTTCTCAAAACTATTTCTTGTTTCTCCTCATGCTCCAGATATTATTGTCTTAGGTCTTACGGTATGGATCATTTATACCGTTGATCGCTTACTTGACATAAGAAATCTTGCTAGTACTGCTGCAAGTGAGCGACACAAATTTCATCAACTCAATCAGCGCCTTTTGTGGAAGTTGATATTTTGTATAGGATTGATAATTATTTTTTTGATTTTTTATTTGAGTTCAGTCGTTCTATGGAACGGTATGTACCTTTCAGGGGCTGTGGTGATTTACATACTTCTTCAAAAGTATCTGAAAGCGAAAGAAATAGTGGTGGCATTGCTATACACTGCTGGGGTGCTTCTTCCGGGTTGGTCATTGAGATTGACAGCTGTTTCTACAGAAGGATATTTACTTATTACCCAACTTTTTATTGTCGCCTTAATTAATCTATTTCTTTTTTCCTGGTTTGAATATGATACAGATCAACAAGATGGTCATTCTTCCATTGCCATTCGTTGGGGAAAAAAGGCATCAGGAAATTTTTTATTAATTCTAAGCGGAATAAACCTACTTACCACTCTCTTCCTGTTTATTCAGTATTCTGTTGCTATACCAGCCCTACCCTTTTTACTTATGACCCTTGTGCTGATCGCAATCTTCAAATTTCATAAGTTTTTTATGATTGATTCCCGCTATCGAATAGTGGGAGATGCGGTTTTTATAATCCCCCTGCTAGGCATTCTACTATGAATCCCCAACTGGCAATTGGTTTTAATAGATTGGCTCCAATCTATGATTCTTTAGCAAGATTGATAATTGGCAAAGGCATTCATAATTCGCAGTTGCATTTTCTAAATTATCTTAAAGGAAAAAGTAAACTATTGATTTTAGGTGGTGGCACTGGCTGGATTCTTCCTCATATAGTTGAGATAAATCCCGCTCTTAGTATCGATTATATTGAACTATCCCCCGAAATGCTTTTAAAGGCTCAGCAATCCTTAAAGGATTGCCAAAACGTAAAATTTATTTTAGGAACAGAAGACAACATTCCTCGCATTGATTACGACTGCGTGTTAACTAATTTTTATCTTGACCTGTTTATCGACTCTAAAATGATGGAAGTAACAAATCAAATTAAATCATCTTTTACACCCAATGCTTGCTGGATCGCGACTGACTTTGTTTCGATGCGCCTTTGGCACAAGGTTGTTCTATGGATCATGTATCGATTTTTTAGTATTGTAACTGGGCTAAAGACTTTATCATTGCCACAATGGCAGAATTCAATTCATGAAGCAGGGGGAAAGGTGATAGCAATGAAATCGTATAGCCGAGGATTTATCAAAACAATTGTGTATGAATTTTAGATGCGGATTAAAAACATTTTTTCAATTGAGTAATCTATATTGCCAGCACAAACATCTAGCATGACAAAGGTTTATCTAGTTACAATTTTGTTTGCTTGGGCAACGTCTTGCGAGAAGTCAACACCCAACTCAGATCTAGGGCCACCTGTTATGCCCGATAGGGTATTGAATGCTGCCTTTTTAGTCGTTGACGGAGTTTATAACTCTGAATTGGTAGCTCCCATGGATGTGTTGCAGCATACCGTATTTCATGATGCAAACGGCATAAAGGTATTTACTGTGGCTCCTTCTAGAGAGACCATTACTACATTTGAGGGTTTGCGCATTTTGCCAGACTATTCTTACGCAACTGATTCTCTTCCAGCTATTGATATTTTAATTGTCCCCAGCGCCAAGAACAGTATGACAACTGATCTGGACAATGT
>Ga0209181_10000824_pt1 | contig 56436 bp, 49 predicted proteins | sample MAT05_FD_187208 | JGI IMG/M metagenome (GOLD analysis project Ga0209181, IMG submission 187208) | Freshwater microbial communities from Lake Fryxell liftoff mats and glacier meltwater in Antarctica - MAT-05 (SPAdes) (version 2) | ecosystem: Environmental > Aquatic > Freshwater > Ice > Liftoff...
GGGTGCGGGTGCGGGTGCGGGTGCGGGTGCGGTCAGCGCAGCGCTGCCAGTTCGCGCACCAGGCGCAGTTTGTTGAGCAGTGCGGTCTCGCTGCGCGGACCCGCCGCCGACTCGAAAGCACGCAACGCCAGCCGCACAAAAACATCGCCCAGGTTTTCGTGCGCGGTGCGGTAGCTGGGGTCCAGCCGCAGTGCGGCCTCCAGTTGCGCACGCGCGCCATCCAGGTTGCCGGAAGCGGCAAGCAAGACGGCCAGGTTGTTGTAAGGCTCGGGCAGGTCCGGGAACTCCTGCGTCAGCCGTTCGAACAGGGCTGCGGCCTCGGTCACCCGGCCGGTCTCCGTCAGCAACACGCCCTTGAGAAATCTCAAGCCTGTGTCGCCAGGCGGCACGGCCAGCGCCTGATCGAGACGCTGCCAGGCCAACGCGGTCTCGCCACGACGAAACTGCTGCTCGATCTCACGGGCTGGATTGCCAGCATCAGCGGCGCGTGCAGGCAGGGGCATCAAGCCGCTCAGGCCGCACACCAGACCCAGCACCACGACCGCCATCCTGCGCACGCGAATGGGCGCCGGTGACCGGGGCCGGCGCGGGCGGTCGGGGCTGAATCGGGCGGTCAATCGTGAGGGCAAACGGTGGGCCTGTCAGTCGAATCGGGGGTGACGGCGGGGGTGGCGGCAGCGCCGCCGCCGCTATACTGATTTCATTGTATCGACCCCTGTTGCGGGGTCGTTCGATTGCCCGGCAAGGGCGCGCCAAGCGGCGTGCAATGCCGCGGTCCACTGCGCAGTTGCCCCGCTCGCATACCTGCCTTCTCCCTCTTTCTCGGCCGCCCTGGACGCGGCCGTCTTTTGCCTCGGCCGATGACACTGCGCCTCTTCAATACGCTGACCCGCCGCCTGGAGCCCTTCATCCCGATACAACCGGGACAGGTACGCATGTACGTGTGCGGCATGACGATCTACGACCTGTGCCACATGGGCCATGCGCGCATGATGATGGCGTTCGACGTCGTCTACCGCTGGCTCGAAGCCAGCGGCTACCAGGTCGTGTATGTGCGCAACATCACCGACATCGAGGACAAGATCATCAAGCGGGCGGTCGAGCGCGGCATCACGATCCGCGCCCTGACCGACGAGATGATCGACGCCATGCGGCAAGACCTGGCCGCCATCGGCACCGTGCCGCCGACGTTCGAGCCACGCGCCACCGACTACGTGCCACAGATGCTGGCCATGATCCATACACTCGAAGCCAAGGGGCTGGCCTACCGGGCGGGCGACGGCGCGGGTGGGGTGGCTGTGGGCGGCGATGTCAACTTCGCGGTGCGCAAGTTCCCCGGCTACGGCAAGCTCTCGGGCAAGAGCCTGGACGACCTGCGCGCTGGCGAGCGGGTCGCCGTGGCTGACGGCAAGGACGATCCACTGGACTTCGTGCTGTGGAAGGCGGCCAAGCCCGACGAGCCCGAGGATGCCAAGTTCGACGGTGAGTACGGTCCGGGCCGGCCCGGCTGGCACATCGAATGCTCGGCCATGAGTTGCGCGCTGCTGGGTGAGCGCTTCGACATCCACGGTGGCGGCATGGACCTGCAGTTTCCGCACCACGAGAACGAGATCGCCCAAAGCGAGGGTGCGCTGGGCCACCCGTTTGTCAACACCTGGTTGCACAACGGCTTCTTGAACGTCGACAACGAAAAGATGTCCAAGAGCCTGGGCAACTTCTTCACCATCCGCGACGTGCTCAAGAGTTTCGACGGCGAGACACTGCGGTTTTTCATGCTGCGCACGCATTACCGAAGCCCATTCAACTTCAGTGACGCACTGCTGGTCGACGCCCGCACCGCGCTGCGACGCCTCTACACCGCGCTGGACGGCATCCCGCTGCCCGCGACCGATGCCACTTCGCCAGCCCTGATCGACTGGTCGCAACCCCAGGCCGCTGCCTTCAAGGCAGCCATGGACGAGGACTTCAACACGCCGGGTGCGCTGGCCGTGCTGTTTGAGCTGGCCAACCAGTGCAACCGCAGCCGGTCGCCCGAAACCGCCGTGCTGCTGCGGGCGCTGGCGGGCACGCTGGGGGTGCTGCAGCAGGCGCCCAGCACCTACCTGCAGGCCGGCAGCGGATTGGATGACGCGGCGATCACGGTGCTGATCGACGCACGGGCTGCCGCCAAGCAAGCCAGGAACTTCGCCGAGGCCGACCGGATCCGGCAAGAATTGGCCGGCCTGGGCATCGCGCTGAAGGACTCAGCCGCCGGCACCACCTGGGTCAAGGCTTGAACGCGCCCAGGGGCGGACTTCCGGAAGATCGCGCCTTGCCGACTGCAGGTGCGGCAGACGGTGCGACGGTGGCTGCAACCACGCGCGTGGTCCCGAGCGCGATCGCGGGTGTGGCCGCAACGGCCTCTGGCGGCATGGCGCTTGAGGCGCAGGCCGCCCCCGGTGTCACGCCGGCCTACTGGGACGATGCTTGCCGCCACCTGGCCAAGTGCGACCGGGTCATGAAGAAGCTGATCCCGAAGTTCGGCGAGGCTCGTCTGCAAAGCCGGGGCGACGCCTTCACCACGCTGGCGCGTTCGATCATTGGCCAGCAGATTTCGGTCAAGGCGGCGCAATCGGTCTGGAACCGCTTTGTCGCGGTCGTTGGCGGGCCCACCACCCACTTGGCGCCGGCCTCCGTGCTGGCCCGTGAGGTCCCGGCGCTGCGGGCAGCGGGCCTGTCGGCGCGCAAGGCCGAATACCTGGGCGACCTGGCCCGGCATTTCGAGTCGGGCTCGGTGCATGTCGGGCAATGGCAGCAGATGGACGATGAAGCCATCATCGATGAGCTGGTCGCCGTCCGCGGCATCGGCCGCTGGACCGCCGAGATGTTCCTGATCTTCCACCTGATGCGGCCCAACGTGCTGCCTCTCGACGACCTGGGCCTGATCAAGGGCATCAGTCAGGGCTACTTCAGTGGTGAGCCGGTGTCCAGGGCCGAGGCACGCGAGGTCGGCGAGGCCTGGGCGCCGTACCGCTCGGTCGCCACCTGGTACATCTGGCGGAGCCTGGACCCGCTGCCGGTAGACTACTGACTCCGTTGGCCCTGACCGGGCCGGCACCGCTCGCGGGGGCTGCCAACAGCGCCCGCACCGGCCCCGATCCACCCAACCCGAACCGGCGGATGAGCAAAAGACACTTCCTCGATTTCGAGCAACCTATCGCCGAACTCGAAAACAAGATCGACGAACTGCGCTTTGTGCAGTCCGAGTCTGCGGTCGACATCTCCGACGAGATCGGCCGTCTCGATAAAAAAAGCCAGCAACTCGCCAAGGACATCTACTCGAACCTGACGCCCTGGCAGGTGACGCAGATTGCGCGCCACCCACAGCGGCCGTACACGCTCGACTACGTCAACGAGATGTTCACCGACTGGCAAGAGCTGCACGGTGACCGCCACTACGCCGATGACCCGTCCATCGTCGGTGGTCTGGCACGCTTCAATGGCCTGGCCTGCATGGTGATCGGCCAGCAAAAGGGCCGCGACACCAAGGAGCGTGGGCTGCGCAACTTCGGCATGTCGCGCCCCGAGGGCTACCGCAAGGCGCTGCGGCTGATGAAACTGGCCGAAAAGTTCGGCCTGCCTGTCTTCACCTTCGTCGACACGCCTGGCGCCTACCCTGGCATCGGCGCCGAGGAGCGCGGCCAGTCCGAAGCCATCGGCCGCAATATCTTCGAGATGTGCCAGCTCGAGGTGCCGATCATCGTCACCATCATCGGCGAGGGCGGCTCGGGCGGTGCGCTGGCCATCAGCGTGGGCGACCAGGTGCTGATGCTGCAGTTTTCGGTCTACTCGGTGATCTCGCCCGAGGGCTGTGCCTCGATCCTCTGGAAGACCTCCGAGCGCGCGCCCGACGCCGCCGAGGCACTGGGCATCACCGCGCACAGGCTCAAGGCGCTGGGCCTGATCGACAAGGTCGTCAGTGAGCCGGTGGGCGGTGCGCACCGCGACACCCGGCAGATGGCGTCGCAACTCAAGCGCGCGCTGGTGGATGCACTGCGCCAGGTATCGGACCTCAAGCCCAAGGACTTGCTGCAACGCCGCTATGACCGGCTGCAGTCCTACGGCCGCTTTGCCGACACCAAAGACCGCTGAGCGCCTGCGCAATTGAAATGACGGCCACGCCGGTGGCCACGGTGGCCGTGGCGTTCAGTGGCGGTCGCGATTCGTTGGCACTGTTGCACGCCACCTGCCGCGCCGCCGCCGGGCTGGGCTTGCAGGTCGTGGCCTTGCATGTGCACCACGGCTTGTTGCCCGAGGCCGATGGCTGGGCCCGCTGGGCCCAGCGCCTGTGCGCCCGCTGGCGCCGCCGCGGCTGGCCGCTGCGCCTGCGCTGGCAGCGACTGGACGGTGCACCCGCAGTAGGCGACAGCCTGGAAGCCTGGGCCCGGGCCGGGCGCTATGCCGCGCTGACCCAGCTGGCGCAGGAGGAGGGCGCAGGCCTGCTGCTGCTGGCCCAGCACCGGCGTGACCAGGCCGAGACGGTGTTGCTGCAGGCGCTGCGGGGCGGCGGGCCGGCCGGTCTGTCGGCGATGCCGGCCACGGCACTGCGACTCGGCCTGACCTGGGCCCGGCCCTGGTTGGACCAACCTCGCGAGGCCATCGACGCCTATGTCCACCGGCACCGGCTGCACCCGATTGAAGACCCGTCCAACCGCGACTTGAGGCTGGCCCGCAACCGGCTTCGGCTGCAGGTGTGGCCCTCGCTGCTGGCGGCGTTCGGCGATGCCGAAGCGGCCCTGGCCGGCGCAGCGCGGCGCGCCCAGGAGGCACGTGCCGCACTGGCCGAGTTGGCGGCGCTGGATTTGCTGCCGCTGGTCGACCCGGCCGGGCGCCTGGATGTCGCAGGCTGGCGCTGCCTGTCGGCCGCCCGCCAGGCCAATGCGTTGCGCGCCTGGTGGCAGGGCAGGACGGGCCATGCCGTGTCCGACACGTCGCTGCATCGCTTGTTGGCCGAGGTCAAGCCCAAAGGCGCGGCGCGCTGGCCGATTGGGGCAGGGCGGTGGTGTGTGCAGTACCGTGGACGATTGGACAGCTCGGCCGTGCCGGCGGTATCGCATCCGGTGACTCAGCGCCCGGCCTGGCCTGCGTCGGCTGGCACGCCATCGCCAGACCTGGTGTTGCTGGACCTGTCCTGTCCCGGCCGTTGGCCCGTTGCCGGCTGGGCCGGCGCCATTGAAGTGGCCGAGGGGGCGCAGGGCGCCAGTCCCGCCCTGCTGCAGCGGCTGCAGGCGCGGCAGCGTACCGGCGGCGAGCGCTTCCAACGCGCCCCCCGCGGCCTGCCGCGCAGCTTGAAAAAACAGTTCCAGGCCGCGGCCGTGCCCGAGTGCAACCGCGCTGGCCCGCTGCTGTGGTCGGACGGGCAATTGCTCTTTGTGCCGGGGCTGGGTGTCGATGCGCGTTGCTGGTCGTTCAGCACAGCGCCGGGCCTGGTGTTGCGCTGGTGTCCCGACACAGGTGTGTCGGCTCCGCCCGTGTCAGCCCCGCCCAAGCCGGCTGGCTAAAATGCGCGGTTGCGCACCGGGGCCGCGCACGCCTGATGTCGCATCAGGCACCGATGGCGCCCCAGCATCCGGCACCCCTGTGCCGACAACCATGGCATTGATCGTTCACAAATACGGCGGTACATCGATGGGCTCGCCCGAGCGCATCCGCAACGTCGCCAGGCGCGTGGCCAAATGGGCCCGCGCCGGCCACCAACTGGTGGTCGTGCCCTCCGCCATGAGCGGTGAAACCAACCGCCTGCTGGGCCTGGCCCGCGAGGTCAACCCCGGTACGCCGGATGCCGCCGCGATGCGCGAGCTCGACATGATCGCGGCCACCGGCGAGCAGGTCTCGGTCGGCCTGCTGGCGCTGGCGCTGCAGGCCGAGGGCATGGCGGCGGTCAGTTACACCGGCTGGCAAGTGCCGGTAAAGACCGATTCGTCCCACACCAAGGCGCGCATCACCAGCATCGACGATGCCCGGGTCCGCGCCGACCTGGCCGCGGGCCGGGTGGTGGTGATCACCGGCTTCCAGGGCATCGACGAGACCGGCTCGATCACCACACTGGGGCGCGGTGGCTCGGACACCTCGGCAGTGGCGGTGGCCGCAGCCATGGGTGCGGCCGAATGCCTGATCTACACCGATGTGGACGGCGTCTACACCACCGACCCGCGCGTCGTGCCCGAAGCCCGGCGCATGAAGACCATCAGCTTCGAGGAGATGCTGGAGATGGCCAGCCTGGGCAGCAAGGTGCTGCAGATTCGCTCGGTTGAATTTGCCGGCAAGTACCGGGTGCCGCTGCGCGTGCTGTCGAGCTTCACGCCCTGGGACATCAATATCGACGAAGAGGCCCGCTCGGGCACCCTGATCACTTTCGAGGAAGACGAAAAAATGGAACAAGCGGTTGTCTCGGGTATCGCGTTCAACCGCGACGAAGCCAAGTTCACCGTCGTCGGCGTGCCCGACACCCCGGGCATTGCCTACAAGATCCTGGGCGCGGTGGCCGACGCCAACATCGACGTCGACGTGATCGTGCAGAACGTGTCGCACGACGGCCGTACCGATTTTTCGTTCACCGTGCCGCGCGGTGATTTTCAGCGTGTCAACGATCTGCTGAAGAACACCATCGTGCCCACCATCGGCGCGCTGCAGTTCACTGCCGATCCGCGCATCTGCAAGGTCTCGATCGTCGGCATCGGCATGAAGAGCCACGCCGGTGTGGCCAGCACGATGTTCCGCACCCTGGCCGAAGAGGGCATCAACATCCAGATGATCACCACCAGCGAGATCAAAACCTCGGTGGTGCTGGACGAAAAATACATGGAGCTCGCAGTGCGTGCGCTGCACCGGGCGTTCGGCCTGGACGCGCCCGAATCGCTGGCCTGAGACCCTGCGCCGGGCAAGCCGCTGCAATGATGGCGGCCTGCAAGCTCGGGAGGCCGCCCAAGCTAGGCTAGAATGCTGCTCTTGCCCCGGGAGACGTGACCGAGTGGCCGAAGGTGCTCCCCTGCTAAGGGAGTATGGGGTTAATAGCTCCATCGAGGGTTCGAATCCCTCCGTCTCCTCCAGCATGCCTGCCCCAAGTGAATGCCTTGCTTGGGGTTTTGCATTTCTGGATCCCGAAATTGCGTTGCCGAGTGTTGCGCAATCCCCGGCTGGCAGCGCACGTCACTGAATTGCCATATTCAAACCTCAGACTCCTCGCCGAGGGGAGCTGATGAAAAAAATCGCGGGCGTGGCGGCGCCAAAGAGTTGGGATGTCGATGAAGTGGCCAGCCTGATCGAGGATCTCTGGTCGCTGCGCCAGTCGATGCTGAACCAGCAAAAGCGTTTGGCGCCCTGGCTGCGCAATGTCGATGCCGCGCACCGGCCCAGCGCCGTCAATCTGGCGCATTACCTGGCACTTCGTCAGCATGACCTGCGTCACCTGCAAGACAGGCTGGCCTGGATGGGGGTGTCCTCGCTGGGCCGGGCTGAATCCCATGTGTTGGCCAACGTCGACAAGGTGCTCGGCATCCTGCACCGTATCGCGGGCCTGGACTGGACGCCGCTGTCGCCTGAGGAGCCTGCAGGCTTCATCCGGGGCCGCGAGTTGCTGGCGCAGCAAGCCAAACTGTTGTTTGGTGCCTCGCCGCCTGAACGTGATGTCAGGATCATGGTGACCCTGCCCAGTGATGCGGCACAGGATGACCGCCTGGTCGAAGCCTTCGTGGCAGCCGGCATGGACATCGCCCGCATCAACTGCGCGCACGACGGTGCCGAGCAGTGGGCGGCCATGGCCAAAAGTGTGCGGCGCGCGGCAAAGCGCCTGGGTCGTCCGGTTCGGGTGCTGATGGACCTGGCCGGGCCCAAATTGCGGACCGGGCCGGTGGCTGCCGGGCCAGCGGTGCTGCGGATCAAACCGACACGCGATGCCTATGGCCAGGTGACGACGCCTGGCCGGCTCGGACTTCGGCCGGTTGGGTCCACCCTGCCGATCGCGGGTGCCGGCCATTGCCTGGGCGTCGATCCCGACTGGCTGGCGCAGCTCATGGTGGGCAGCCACTTCAACCTGACCGACGCACGTGCTGCCCGGCGACGGATGACGGTGGTGGCGTGCCAGGGCAACGGCGTGCTGGTCGAGTGCTCTCGCACGGCCTACCTGACGCCCGACACCGCACTGCGCTTGCACCGGCGGGGCCAGGATGTGCTCAAGACCCGGATCCACGACCTGACACAGCCGCCGGGCGAGCTTCGGCTGCAGCGTGGCGACCTGCTGCACTTGATGCCGAGCGGTGTGGGGCATGACGCCTTGCCGGGGATCAAGGGAAGCTCGGGCAAGCCGGCAACCATCGCTTGCACCTTGCCTGAGGCGCTGGCGCGGGTGCGCAAGGGTGAGCGCATCTGGTTCGACGACGGGCGTATCGGCGGCGTGGTGCGGCGTGCCAGTGCCAGGCAGGTCGAGGTGGAGATCATCGAGGCGCGTGATGGCGGCGAGCATCTGGCGGCCGACAAGGGCATCAATTTTCCCGATACCCGACTTGATCTGCCGGCGCTGACGGACAAGGACCTGGCCGATGTGCAGGTGGCGGCACGTCTGGCCGACATGGTCGGCCTGTCGTTTGCACAGTCTGCGTCGGACGTGCTGGACCTGCGGCAGCGGCTGGTCGAGCAGGGCGCGGGCCAGGTCGGGATCATCCTCAAGATCGAGACCCGGCGGGGCTTTGAGCACCTGCCCGAGATGCTGCTGGCCGCCATGGCCGGACCAGCGGCGGGTGTGATGATTGCGCGCGGTGATCTGGCGGTCGAGTGCGGCTACGAGCGCCTGGCCGAAGTGCAGGAAGAAATCCTCTGGGCCTGCGAGGCGGCGCACATGCCGGTGGTCTGGGCCACGCAAGTGTTGGAAACCTTGGCCAAGACCGGCCTGCCGTCTCGCGCCGAGATCACCGATGCTGCCATGGGCGGGCGCGCCGAATGCGTGATGCTCAACAAGGGTCCGCACATCCTGGACGCCATGCGCACCCTCAACAACATCCTGCAGCGCATGCAGGCACACCAGTCGAAAAAACGCCCGCTGTTGCGTGCGCTGACGGCATGGGACGTGCCGGCCGAACCGTCGGCGCACAAGCCGCCCGCCAAGTCGCATCCCGCGCGGGTTGAACTTCAGCGCCTGACAGACTGACGCTCAGGCGTCGACGGCCTGGGCAGACCCTGGGGCTGGGGTTCTTGCGCACGCACCCGGCAGAGCCCCGTGCAACCAGCTGGCAGCCCTGAAAGCGAAGCGGGCATTGGGCGCGGCAGGGACGTGCCGGTCCCCTGCCAGTTTGTCTCCGGCATGCGGCAGGGTTTTGACCACCAGCGTGTCCAGGGTTCCGCCAGCGCGTGCCACGACCTGTTTGCCGTGACGGCCGAGCCGGACGGCCCCACCGCTGTCGGGCAGCCCGGCCGCGCCGGTTGCAACCCAGGCCGGCGCTGGCCGGATCAAGGCCTTGCCTAGCGGTACACCCCGTCCCAGGCCCCGGGCTGTACCGATGCACCGAGCCCGTCGGCGCTGGCGGTCGGGCGGTTCAGCGTGAACATGCTTTCGGGCGTGACCACCGAAAAATCCATGTAGCCCAGGCGGGCCAGCGGACGCATCTTGCCGGTCATCACCAGGCCGTCCTCGATGAAGCGGTCGTCGATGTAGACCGCCACCACCTCGCCGATGACCACGGTGTAGCCCTCGGGCGCACTGGCAGCGCCCGGGCGGGCGGGCGGGCAGGGCAGGGTGAGGGTCTTCCACAGCCGGCACTCGAACGCGGCAGGTGCCTGCGCCACGCGCGGTGGCTTGACACACAGTGAGGCCGCAGGGCTCAGGCCGGCCAGCGTGAACTCGTCGACGCCGGGCGCCACCGGGGCCGAGCTCAGGTTCATCGCTTCGCGCAAGTCCCAGGACGCGATCGAGCAGGTGAACTCGCCGTTGTGCTCGATGTTGCGCAGCGAGTCCTTGTAGCCGCCTGAGGAGAACATCACCATCGGCGGCCGGTCGCTGATGGCGTTGAAGAAGCTGTAGGGAGCGAGGTTGGGCACACCATCCGGGCCCAGGGTGGCGATCCAGCCGATCGGGCGGGGCACGGCCAGCGCCTTGAACGGGTCGAACTTCAGGCCCGGCGCGCGGCCGGTGGTTTCGTAGTGCATGGTGCGGTTTGCCGTGGTCAGGGATGACGGGCCTTGCAGTATCACGGCGCGGTCATTGTCCGGGCGGGCTGCCGGACAATGACCGCCAGATGACCACGCGCCCGGACCCGCATCACCGCCTGCAGCAAGCCAAGCCCGGCGGGCCGGGTTTGCGCCTGCCCACTGGCGAGCTTGACCGCCGGATGCGTGCGCTGGCCGTGAGCTCGACGCAGCGCTTTGTCGACCTGCCGCAAGTGCCCACCGTGGCCGAGTGGGGTCGGGCAGCGTCGGGCAGCGGTGGTGGCAGTGTGAACGGCGGCGGCGACGGTGCGGCCCATGCTGGCCTGCAGCACTTCAAGCTCAGTTCATGGAACGCGCTGGCCGTGCCTGCCCGCACGCCGCCCGAGGTGATCCTGCGGTTGAACCAGGCCGCCAACGAGGCGCTGGCCCAGCCGGTGGTGCGGGGTCAGTTGCGTGCGCTGGGCGTGCGTGCCCAGGGCGGCACTCCCGAGCGGCTGCGGCAGTGGCTGGCGGCAGAGGTCCTGCTCGGTGCCGAGCGGGTTCGTGCGGCCAGAATCGAGCCGCAATGAACTTCAAGCAGCTCGAATACTTTGTGCATGTGGCCGAGCTGGGCAGCTTCAGCAAGGCCGCACTGGTGCTGGACATCGCCCAGCCGGCGCTCAGTCGCCAGGTCAGGGCACTGGAGGTCGGATTGCGCGAGACATTGCTGCTGCGCAACGGCCGCGGCGTGGTGCTGACCGATGCCGGCCAGCGGCTGTACGAGCACGGTGTCAACATCCTGCAGGCGCTGGCGCAGGCCCAGGACGACATGGGTGCCAACCGCGACGCCCCGGTCGGCCGTATCACCATCGGCCTGCCGCCGTCGGTGGGCCGCCAGCTGACGCTGCCGCTGATCGACGGCTTCCAGCGCCGCCTGCCCACCGCGCGGCTGGCCATCGTCGAGGGCCTGTCCAGCCACATCAGTGAGTGGATCAGCACCGGGCGTGTGGATCTGGGCCTGCTCTACAACCCCGAGGCCCAGCCGGCGCTGGAGATCACCCCGGTGATCGAAGAGGCGCTGTGCCTGGTGTCACCCGGCTTGGCGGACCCGGGCGCCGCGGCCGTGATGCCGCTGCGCGAGTTGCCTGCATGGCCCTTGATCGTGCCCGAGCGTGGCCACGCGATCCGCAAGCTGATCGAGACCCAGGCGGTGCTGGCGGGCATCAAGCTCAGCATCGCCTGGGAGGTGTCCAGCATCTCGGCCATCGTCGACCTGGTTTGCGCCGGTTACGGTCACGCCGTGTTGCATGCCAGTGCGGTGGCGGCGTCGGGCCGCGCCGACTTGCTGCGGGTGCGGCCGTTGGTCGAGCCGCGACTCAACAGCATGTTGTGCCTGGCCGTATCGGCCCACAAACGGCCCAGCCCGCTGATGCGCCAGGCCACCCGGCTGTTGACCGAGCTGGTGCGCAGCCTGCCGCAGGGCACGGCGGCGCAGTCGCAACCCGGCTGACGTGCCCGCCGGCCAGGCGCGGCGTGTGCGCTGCCCGGCGGCGAGCGGGCTACAGACCATGCTGAATTGATCTAGCTGCTATTTGCAGCCCTGCCTGGATTGAACAGGTTGACGGCGACAGAATCCGAACATTGCCACACCCCAAGGGGGCCAGCGCGTGATCGTTTCGACGTCCAACCCGGCGCAAGCCGAGCAGGGGCAACCTTGAGACCGCACCTCAACGGCATTTCGTCGATGGCCACCCGTGGCTTTTTGACCGATCTGTCGCTGCTGTACCAGCAACAACACGGTGTGGCGGTGCAGATCGAGGCGACCGGTGGGGTCGATGCGTGCAAGCGGGTGCTGGCCGGTGAAGTGTTCGATCTCGTGGTGCTGGCGTCCGACGCCATCGAGCGCCTGATCGCTGCCGGCCAGGTGGTGCCCGGCAGCCGGGTAGACCTGGTGCAGTCGAGCGTGGCGGTTGCCGTGCGGGCCGGCGCTGCGCTGCCCGACATCGGCACCGAGACAGCGCTGCGTTGTGCCGTACTGGCCGCCGGCAGCATCGGCACCTCGACGGGGCCGAGCGGCGTGCAGTTGGCACAGTTGTTCGAGCGCTGGGGCATTGGCGAACAGATCCAGGCACGCACCGTGGTGGCGGCGCCGGGTGTGCCGGTGGGCGCACTGGTGGCACGGGGATCGGTGGCGCTGGGTTTCCAGCAACTCAGCGAACTGATCCACCTGGACGGCATCCACATCGTCGGCCCGCTGCCGGCCGCGGTCCAGATCACGACCACGTTTTCAGCCGGCCTGTGCCGCGGCTCGACCCAGCCGCAGGCGGTGATGGCGCTGCTGGGCTTTCTGGCGTCTCCGCAGGCCAGCGAGTCCAAGTTGCGCCACGGCATGGTGCCCGCCTGAAGTACGCCCGAGACGCGCGGACTCACGCAGGATTGGCGCGCGCCAGCCCTGTCCGAACCCAAGGAGACCTCCCCCAATGATCATCGATTGCCACGGCCACTACACCACCGCGCCCAAGGCGCTGGAGACCTGGCGCAACCGGCAGATCGCCGGCATCCAGGACGCCGCGCTGATGCCCAAGGCCAGTGATTTGCAGATCAGCGACGACGAGTTGCGCGAGACGATTGAGCGCAACCAGCTGCGCCTGATGAAAGAGCGCGGCAGCGACCTGACGATCTTCAGCCCGCGGGCCAGCTTCATGGCCCACCACATCGGTGACTTCCAGGTCTCAAGTACCTGGGCGGCGATCTGCAACGAGCTGTGTTTCCGGGTCGTGCAACTGTTCCCTGACCATTTCATCCCCGCCGCGATGCTGCCGCAGTCCCCCGGCGTGGACCCGGCCACCAGCATCCCCGAGCTGGTCAGGTGCGTCGAGCAGTTGGGCAATGTCGGCATCAACCTGAACCCGGACCCGTCGGGTGGCCACTGGACCAGCCCGCCGCTGTCCGACCGCGCCTGGTATCCGATCTACGAGAAGATGGTCGAGTACGACATCCCGGCCATGATCCATGTCAGCACCAGCTGCAACGCCTGCTTTCACACCACCGGCGCGCACTACCTCAACGCCGACACCACGGCCTTCATGCAGTGTTTGACGTCCGACCTGTTCACCGACTTTCCGACCCTGCGCTTCATCATCCCGCACGGTGGCGGCGCGGTGCCCTACCACTGGGGGCGCTTTCGTGGCCTGGCACAAGAGTTGAAAAAGCCGCTGCTGAAAGACCACTTGCTCAAAAACATCTTCTTCGACACTTGCGTCTACCACCAGCCCGGTATCGACCTGCTGACCACCGTGATCCCGGTCGAGAACATCCTGTTTGCCAGCGAGATGATCGGCGCGGTGCGTGGCATAGACCCCGAGACCGGGCACTGCTTCGACGACACCAAGCGCTACATCGAGGCCTCGACCATCGTCGTCGGCGACGACCGCCACCTGGTCTACGAGGGCAACGCGCGCCGTGTCTTCCCGCGGCTGGATGCTGCGCTCATTGCCAAAGGACTGTGACCATGAACCTGCCCCTGAACCAGCTCGGCGTCGTCAAGCGCAACATCGTGCGCGCCGACCGCGCGGCGGTCGAGAAGCTGTCGCGCTTCGGCGTGGCCACGATCCATGAGGCGATGGGCCGGGTCGGCCTGATGAAGCCCTACATGCGGCCGATCTACACCGGCGCGCATGTCTGCGGCCCGGCGGTGACGGTGCTGCTGCAGCCGGGCGACAACTGGATGATGCATGTGGCGGCCGAGCAGATCCAGACCGGCGACGTGGTGGTGGCGGCCTGCACTTCTGAGAACGCAGACGGCTTTTTTGGCGACCTGCTGGCCACCAGCTTCCGTGCCCAGGGCGCGCTGGGTCTGGTCATCGACGGCGGTGTTCGCGATGTGAAAGACCTGACCGAGATGGACTTTCCGGTATTCAGCCGCGCGGTGCATGCCAAGGGCACGATCAAGGCCACGCTGGGCTCGGTCAACATCCCCGTGGTCTGTGCCGGCGCGGTGGTCAACCCGGGTGACGTGGTGATTGCCGACGCCGACGGCGTGGTCGTGGTGCCCGCCGCCATCGCCCGGCAGGTGGCCGATGCGGCCGAGGCGCGTGAGGCCTTCGAGGGCGAAAAACGCGCCAAGCTGGCGGCAGGCGTGCTGGGCCTGGACATGTACAAGATGCGCGAGCCGCTGGAAAAAGCCGGCCTGAAGTACATCGATTGAGGCAGCTTGGCCCCGCCCGGAAACAAGGATTGAACCTGTGACTTCAGCAACCGATTTTGTTAAAACCCCAGGCTGGATGGACTGGTACGCCGGCCCGTCCAATCCGAAGTTTCAGGTGCCGGCCGGCAGTGTGGATGCCCATTGCCATGTGTTTGGCCCCGGCCATGAGTTTGCCTTTGCGCCCGAGCGCAAGTACACGCCTTGCGACGCGTCCAAAGCGCAACTTTTTGCGCTGCGCGACCACCTGGGTTTTGCCCGCAACGTGGTGGTGCAGGCCACCTGCCACGGTGCGGACAACCGGGCAATGGTCGATGCGCTGCTGCACAGCAAGGGCAGGGCGCGGGGTGTGGCCACTGTCAAGCGCAGCATCTCGGACCCTGAACTGCAGGTCTTGCACGCCGCCGGTGTGCGCGGTGTGCGCTTCAACTTCGTCAAGCGCCTGGTCGACTTCACGCCCAAGGACGAGTTGCTGGAGATCGCCCAGCGCATCCACAAGCTGGGCTGGCATGTAGTGATCTATTTCGAGGCGGTGGACCTGCCCGAGCTGTGGGATTTTTTCACCGCACTGCCGACCACGGTGGTGGTGGACCACATGGGCCGTCCGGACGTCAGCTTGGCCGTGGACGGCCCGCAATTTGCGCTGTTCGAGCGCTTCATGCGCGAGCATGAGAATGTCTGGAGCAAGGTCAGCTGCCCCGAGCGGCTGTCGGTGTCCGGCCCCAAGGCGCTGGACGGCGAGCAACACGCCTACCCCGATGTAATCCCGTTTGCCCGGCGCATCGTCGAGCAGTTTCCCGACCGGGTGTTGTGGGGCACCGACTGGCCGCACCCTAACCTGTTGGACCACATGCCCGACGACGGCTTGCTGGTGGACTTCATCCCCCACATCGCGGTCACGCCAGCGTTGCAACAAAAGCTGCTGGTCGACAACCCCATGCGGCTGTACTGGCCCGAAACATCGAAAGGCTGACCATGGCACTCGACAAACCCTACCTGGACGTGCCTGGCACGACCATTTTTGATGCCGAGCAATCGCGCAAGGGCTACCACCTGAACCAGTTCTGCATGTCGCTGATGAAGGCGGCCAACCGCGAACGTTTCAAGGCCGACGAGCGGGCTTACCTCGATGAGTGGCCGATGACCGAAGAGCAGAAGCAGGGCGTGCTGACCCGCGACCTGAACCGCTGCATCGCCGCCGGCGGCAACATCTACTTCCTGGCCAAGATCGGCGCCACCGACGGCAAGAGCTTCCAGTACATGGCCGCCAGCATGACCGGCATGACGCAGGACGCCTACGCCGCGATGATGCTGGCCGGCGGCCGATCGGTCGAGGGCAACCGCCGGGTTGGCGAATCAGCATCGGAGCAGAAATAGTGGCCCGCATCACCGCCAGCGTCTACACCTCCCACGTGCCGGCCATTGGTGCCGCACTCGATCTGGGCAAGAGCAACGAGCCCTACTGGCAGCCGGTCTTCAAGGGCTACGAATATTCCAAGCAGTGGATGAAGGACCACCAACCCGATGTGATCTTTCTGGTCTACAACGACCACGCCACTGCCTTCAGCCTGGAGATGATCCCGACCTTTGCGATCGGCACGGCAGCGTCCTACCAGCCGGCCGACGAAGGCTGGGGCCCGCGTCCGGTGCCCACGGTGATCGGCCACCCCGAGCTGGCCGCGCACATCGCGCAGTCGGTGATCCAGCAGGATTTCGACCTGACCATCGTCAACAAGATGGAGGTGGACCACGGCCTGACCGTGCCGCTGAGCCTGATGTGCGGCCAACCCGGCGGCGTCCAACCAGCTTGGCCGTGTCCGGTGATCCCGTTTGCGGTCAATGTGGTGCAGTACCCGGTGCCGTCGGGCCGGCGCTGCTTCATGCTGGGCCAGGCCATCCGCCGCGCGGTCGAGTCGTTCGATCAAGACCTGAAAGTGCAGATCTGGGGCACCGGCGGCATGAGCCACCAGCTGCAAGGCCAGCGCGCCGGGCTGATCAACAGCAAGTTCGACAACGACTTTCTCGACCGCTTGATGGCCGACCCGGCCGGCCAGGCCGCCGTGCCGCACATCGACTATGTGCGTGAGGCCGGCAGCGAGGGCATCGAGCTGGTGATGTGGTTGATTGCCCGTGGCGCCATGAGCGACATCAACGGCGGCCCGGCACCCACGCTCAAGCACCGCTTCTACCATGTGCCCGCCAGCAACACGGCCGTCGGCCACCTGATCCTGGAGAACAACTGACATGGCAAAACCGATCAAGGTCGCACTGGCTGGCGCGGGCGCGTTTGGACTCAAGCACCTGGACGGCATCCGCAACATCGACGGTGTTGAAGTGGTGTCTCTGGTCGGCCGCGAGCTGGAAAAAACCCGTGAAACTGCGGCCCGATACGGCATCCCCCACGTCACCACCGATCTGGCCGACAGCTTGGCGCTACCGGGCGTGGGCGCGGTGATCCTGTGCACGCCCACGCAGATGCACGCCAAGCAAAGCCTGGCCTGCCTGCGTGCGGGCAAGCATGTGCAGGTCGAAATCCCGCTGGCCGACACCCTGGCCGGCGCCCAGGCCGTGGCTGATCTGGCCCAGCGCAGCGGGCTGGTGGCAATGTGCGGCCACACCCGGCGCTTCAACCCCAGCCACCAGTGGGTGCACCACAAAATAGCGGCCGGCGAGCTCAACATCCAGCAGATGGATGTGCAGACCTATTTCTTTCGCCGCAGCAACATCAACGCGCTGGGCCAGGCGCGCAGCTGGACCGACCACCTGCTGTGGCACCACGCCGCCCACACGGTCGACTTGTTTGCCCACCAGGCGGGCTCGCCCATCGTGAAGGCCAACGCCGTCCAGGGCCCGATTCACCCCACCCTGGGCATCGCGATGGACATGAGCATCCAGTTGCAAGCCGAAAGCGGCGCGATCTGCACGCTGTCGCTCAGCTTCAACAACGACGGCCCGCTGGGCACCTTCTTCCGCTATATCGGCGACAGCGGCACCTACCTGGCGCGTTACGACGACTTGTTCACCGGCAAGGACGAGAAGATCGACGTGTCGCAGGTGGCGGTGTCGATGAACGGCATCGAACTGCAGGACCGCGAATTTTTTGCCGCGATCCGCGAGGGGCGTGAACCCAACGCCAGCGTGGCCCAGGTGCTGCCGTGTTACCAGGTGCTGCACGGCCTGGAGCAGCAACTCATCGCCGGCTGAGCTTCTACCGCCGAGCACCACCCGGAAGTTGCTGGCTGCAGAGCAATCAATCTGGCCCAGCGGCTGAACCCGGTGCCAGCGCCAGCGCTTACAACCGGACCGTGCGGGGGTCAGGCACGTTGCTGTAGAGCGCGATGACCTCATTGGCCCGGCGCCGAAGCACGGCGGCCTGGTTGACGTAGCCCTTGTCGGTGATCTCGCCGGCGTCCACGCTGGGCGCATCGTCCAGCATCCGGGCGCGGGTGGGCGTCTGGGACGAGCCACCGCCGTCCTGCCGCATGGCCAGCAAGGCTTCGCGCAGGCGGTCCGTCAACGCATCGGCAGTCCATCCCCGGGCGGCGGGGGACGCAAAAACCAGCAGGCCGACCTCTTCCCGGTCGTGTCCGGTAACAACCACGTCGGCTGCCAACGGGCTCAGTGCCGTGACGGCACGCAGCCGCATGGTGCCCACCGACACCCAGGTGCCGCTCATCAGCTTGAAGTCCTCGGCCACGCGGCCGTCGAAGGCTACGCCCTGTGACGGGTCTGCTGCATCCACCAGGCGGCCGGCGTCGCCGATCAGGTAGTAGCCTTCATCGTCGAAGGCCTTGGCGGTGAGTTCCGGTGCGTTGCTGTATGCGGCAAACACGTTCGGGCCACGTACCCGCATCTCCAGCTTGCTGCCGTTGGGCACAAACTTGATCTCCACGCCGGGCAGCGGCCCGCCGATGCATCCGGCCCGGTCGATTGCCCAGTACACCGACGTCAGGGCAGGGGACGTCTCGGTCGCACCCCAGGCCGAGGTGAACCAGACCGGCCGGTCCGCGCCACGAACGCTGGCGGCCACCGACTCCAGCCGCTGCCACAGGCTTTGGGGCAGGGCCGCGCCCGCATAGAACAAGGCTTCAAGCGGCCCGAAAAAGGCCTGCGCAAAGCCCGGATCCTGCTCCAGAAAGGGCAACAGCATGTCGAAACCGCGCGGCACGTTGAAGTAGACGTTGGGCTGCACCTCCCGCAGGTTTCTGACCGTCCTGTCGACCAGCCCGGGCGCCGGCCGCCCGTCGTCGATATACAGGCTGCCACCGTGGGCCAGCACCATGTTGAAGTTGTGGTTGCCGCCAAAAGTGTGGCTCCAGGGCAGCCAGTCGAGCAGCTTGAGCCGGTGCCGGTCGAGAAACGGCCAAACCTGCGCAATCTGTTGCTGGTTGGCGGTGAGCATGCGGTGGGTGTTGACCACCGCCTTGGGCAAACCGGTGGACCCGCTGGTCAGCAGCAGTTTGGCGGTGTCGTCAGGCCGCACCGCATGGTAGGCCGCCAGCACGGCGGGGGTTTCCGCTGTTTGCAACAGGTCGTCCAGCGCCAGCGCACCGGCAAACGCAGCCGCGTCGCGGCTGAAAACCACCGGTGCCTTGCCGCGCCAGCTGCCAATGGCCGGCCCGTAGACCTGGGGGTCGGAGGCATAGAGCAGTGCCGGATCGAGCGCGTCGAGCATGCCGTGGATCTTGTCGAACTGGGTGGTCAGCCGGCAGTAGGCGCTCGACACCGTACAGACCGGCCGGCCCACGTGCAGGCTGGCCAACAGCAACAATGCGTGGTCTACCGCGTTGTCGCTCAGCACGACGACAGGTTTGCCGGCGGGCAGTTTCAAGTCAAGCAACGATTGCGCCAGGCGCCCGACCCAGCCGCGCACATCGCCATAGCTCAACCGACGCCAGGCACCGGCGGCATCCCGCTCCGCCAGAAACAACGCCTCGGGGGTTGTACTGGCCCAATGCTCCAGCCAGGCGCCGATGCATCGGGCATAGGGTTGCAAAGCCTCGGGGTGCCGAAGCACAAAGCTGCCGTCGGCGCGGTTTTTACGCTCGGCACGGGGTGGTGCCAGGGAAAACGGATCATCGAACAAGCGCAAATCGGGCATGGGCGGGCTCGCAACGGGTGGGTTGCACCATTGTGTGGACGGCGCGGTGCGATGATGCGCAGGCCCAAGAAAAAACCCGCCAGCGCTTGACCGCTGGCGGGTTTCAGAGGCAGGACACCAGCGGCAGGCTGGCGCCGCGCCGTCAGGGCTTCGTGCTGGTCTCGGCTTCGGCTTCCTTGCAGGTCGGGGAGCAGACAAACTGCGCCTTGCCCAGCAGGCGACGGGACTTCAGCAAACTGCGGGGGCGGTGCTTGCCACACAGAAAACACGACATCGTTGCAGCGCCAAAGGCGCCGGCAGCGGTGAACGGTGAGCCCGGCGTTTTGCTGCGGTAACGCAGGCCGTCGGAATCGATGGAGGTCTTGGTATCGGCTTTGGCCATGGGTGGGTGCGATTGGGCGTTGAAGTGGCGGCGCAGGGATCTGCACGTCACTGCGGCTGAATACGTGATCCGGCCCAGTTGCATGCATTATGCCACATCATTTTGATTTGACATAATATACATCGTCGCGCATTCTGAGAGACAGAAGCAGAAGGGGATTTCTGCGCCGCTTGCCGGTCAGCTGGCAGGCAAGCCCTCACCACTCCACCGCGATCGGCGCCAAAGGCATCGGTGCGGAAGCGGGTGCGGGTGCCGGTGCGGGTACTGCAGCAGCATCGATTGCCGATGCGGACGCGGTGGCCCAGGGGGTTTCTGCGGCTTCTTTGCACACGACCACCAACTGGGACTGTCGTTTGGGCGGATCGAGCACTTCGCTGGTGGCATTCATCCACCGGCGCAAGCTGCCGTCACCATCTGCGGGACGCTGGTCACGGCCGCTTTGGCGCATCACCTCGCCGCCTTGAGGGCACAGCCGCCGGGCCTCGCGTTGCAGCATCGCCAACGCCGGGCCGCGCAACTCATAGGCAGACACATCGGTCCGGCCGGTCGCCAGGCTGCGCACGTCGACGACTGCACTGCAGCCAGTGGCCAATACGACCACGGCCCACCGGCACGCGGCGGGCAGCCAGGCCGACATCCAGGCCACGTTGACCGGGCTCAAGCCGCGCTGCGCTGGTCGGGCGGGCCTTGCCAGTCCAGGGCCCGGTCGAAGCTGTCGTCAGCGGCCTGATCACTGTTGCGGCCGGCGATGCCGTCGGACTCCGAGCCGTCGTCGGCCAGCCCCCCCAACAGCGGCTTGTCCAGCGGTCGGCAAATCCGGCGCTGCAAATGCGCCAGGCGTTCGGACCGCTCGATCTGAGCGATCACCGCCTGTGGGTCGATCATCAAGGCAAACGGGTTGATGTGGCGGGGCAAGGTCTGCATGGGGTGTCCTGTTGGGGCAAGCCGGGCGGAATACCCGTGAACACACTCTAGAACCGCGCCCCCAGAATTTGCAGTCAGCCTACCGACATGCCGGTTGTCGGACTTTGCCTGACGCGCTGTCAGGCAGAGCCCGGCAATGCGCCACCGCAAACCCCGTCGCACCGCGCGGCACGGGCTTTAGCGGGCTGCGCGCAGCAGGCTCTCGGCCAGAGCCTCGCGGCCCGCCTGGCGGGCAAAGTCGGCGGCGCTCAGGCCCAGGTCGTTGCGCAGCCCAACGTCGGCGCCCTGCTTCAGCATCAGTTGCACCGCATCCTCGGGGCCGTAGCGCGCCGCCATCATCAGCGGCGTGCTGCCGTTGGGCGAGCGTGCATCGACCTGGGCGCCACGCGCCAACAGCAGTTGTACAGCCGACACCTCCGGGCCGCTGGCGGCGTAGTGCAAGGCTGTCCAGACTTTGGGGCCCGGGCTGTCTACGGTGGCGCCGCGGGCTATCAGTTTCTGCAGCCACGCGGTCTGGCCCTTGAGTGCGCTGATCATCAGCGCGGTCTCGCCAGCGCTGTTGCTCAGGTCGATGCGCAACTGTGGGTGGGCCAGCAGTACGGCGGCAATCTTGAATGAGCCTTCCCGCAGACTGAGGTAAAGCGGTGTCTGGCCCTTGTCATCGCGGGCGTTGGGGTCGAAGCCGCGCTCCAGCAGGCCACTGACGGTGCGGTCGTCGTCAAAAGTGATGGCCTTGAAAAAATCTTCGTAGGCCCCTGCCCTGGCGGCTGAAAATCCAGCCGCCAAAGCAAGATACAAAACAAACTTAAAGAGGATTCTCAGCATTGATCGGCTCACTTTCTGGGCGTGGCAGCTTGAACAGGAACTCAAAATTGCGGCTGGTGGCGTCGGCAACCGCCTCGGTGGACAAGGATTTGATGCGCCCCAGCTCGGCCGCCACCCACGGTACCCAGGCCGGCGAGTTGGGGCGACCCCGGTGCGGCACCGGTGCCAGGTAAGGGCTGTCGGTTTCGATCAGGCAACGGTCCAGCGGCACAAAGGCGGCCACTGCACGCAACTCTGCCGCCGTCTTGAAGGTCAGGATGCCCGAAAACGAGATGTGGAAACCCAAGTCCAACGCAGCCCGCGCCACCTCGGCGGTTTCAGTGAAACAGTGGAATACCCCGGTGATCGCGCCGCCCGACGCGGCCTGGGCATCGCGCAGCATCGCCACGGTGTCCGCCGAGGCACTGCGGGTATGGATCACCAGCGGCTTGGCCACGGCAGCCGCCACGGCAATGTGCACCGAGAAACGCTCACGCTGCCAGGCCATGTCGGCCACGCTGCGTCCATCGAGCCGGTAGTAGTCGAGCCCGGTTTCGCCCACGGCGACCACCCGAGGCAGCAGTGCCAGGCTGCGCAGGCGCACAAAATCCGGCTCGGCAACGCCCTCGTTGTCGGGATGCACACCCGCCGAGCACCAGAAGTTGTCGTGCGCCAGCGCCAGGCCGTGCACGGTGGGGAACTCCTCCAGCGTGGTGCAGATCACCAGCGCCCGGTCGACCTGGGCGGCGGCCATGTCGGCGCGCACCTGGTCGATGCGGCCGTACAGCTCTGGAAAACTCAAGTGGCAGTGGGAGTCGACAAACATCGGGCAGGAGGACCGTAGCAGGCGGAAAGGCGATCAACGAGAACGCTCGAGGGGTGACAGCTGGGGGGTAAGGCACTGGCCAGGTGGCGCAGCGTCGCAGGGTTTGAACCCGCGCGGACCAAGCCAGCACCCGGTTGCAGGCAGCGCCGCTACACCGTTTGCGTCGGCTTGGCCGATGAAATCTGCGTACCCAGGGCTTCTTCGATGCGCAGCTTGAGCAAGCGGGCCTTTTCATCGTTGGGGAACCGCACACCGACACCGGGTGTGCGGCCGCCCGACGCATTGGCCGGTGTTATCCAGCCGACCTTGCCCGCGACCGGGTAGCGCTGGGGGTCGTCGGGCAGGGACAGCAGCAAATAGATGTCGTCGTTCAAGCGGTACTGCCGGTTGGTCGGCACAAACAGGCCACCCTCGGTAAACAGCGGGATGTAGGCCGCATACAGTGCGCCTTTTTCCCGGAAGACGAGCTGGATCACGCTGGGTCGGGCACCTTGTGACGCGGCTGGCAGCCCGGCCCCACCGGTCTGAATGGCCGCGCCCTGCCCTGCCGAGGTGGAATTTGCGTCGCTCATCGGCGCGAGTGTAGCGATGCCGGGGCGCTGGCACGGGTGGCGACGTGGCCGCCTGGGCTGGGGGGCGACGCCCACACCGCGCCAGCCTGCGTGACCAAGGACTCGATCAGCAGCCCGGCATTCCAGGGGTGTTCGTCGTGGCGCGCAGCGCGCTGCAAGGCCCGTTGCCAAACCCGCAAGGCCGCCGGGTCAGCGCCGCCCGGCAGATGCGCGGCGGCAAAAAAGCGCGGTGCACCGCCCGCAGCCGTCACCTGGGCATCGTGCGCCAGCCGCAACAACCAATCCACCACCCGCGGGATCGGCCGGCCGGCCAGCGACGACGCATCACCGCTGGCCACGCGGCGTGGCAGCTCGGCCAGCAGCGCCGGTGTGACGCCGTCGCGGGCCCAGGCCAGCGCCTCCAGCGGGCTGCCACCGGCGGCCTGCAGCAGCGCGTCCGGGTCGGCAACGCCCTGCGTGCGCAGCCATGCCAGCGCCTGGTCCGGGGCCGGCAGGTCAAGGCGCAATCGCTGGCAGCGGCTGCGCACGGTGGCGAGCAGGTGCTCGGGGTCGGCGCTGGTCAGCAGCAGGCGCAAGCGGCCCGGCGGCTCCTCCAGGGTCTTGAGCAGGGCGTTGGCGGCCGTGGTGTTGAGCGCGTCGGCCGGGTGCACCACCATCACCTTGCCGCGGCCCCGGCCACTGGTCTGCTGGGCCCAGGCAATGGCCTGGCGTACCTGCTCGACCCGGATCTCGCGGCTGGGTTTGGTCTCGGCCTTGCTCAACTTGCTGTCTTCGTCGTCCACCCAGCCCAGCTGCACACGCAGGGCGTCGGGCAGCAGCAGCAACAGGTCCGGGTGCACCCGGGTGGCCACCAGATGGCAGCTGCCACAGCGGCCGCACGGTTTCTGCAACCGGACGGCAGCTGGGTCCTCGCAGAGTGCGGTCTGGGCCAGCAGCAGGCCCAGTGCGAGTTGGCCTGCGCCGGCCGGGCCCACGATCAGCAGGGCGTGGGCTTTGGCCAGTGCGGCGGCCTGGGTCAGCGCGCTGCCCAACCAAGGCAAGGGCAGGCTGCCGTCGGCGGCAACACCGACCGGCGTGGTGGGCAAGACGTCCTTGGCCATGGCTTCAGCCAGCGGCGGGCGCCGGTGCCGCGGAGGGTGCCGGGACTGCGGGCAAGGTCGGCAGGGCTTGCACCGCATGCACCACTTGCGCCCAGACCGCGGCCATCGACGGGCTGGCATCGATGCGCGAAAATCGCCGGGGATCGTTGGCCGCGCGCTGCGCGTAGCCCGAGCGCACCCGATCAAAGAAGTCGATATCCTCACGCTCCAGCCGGTCGGCGCTGCGGGTTGCGGCCCGGCGGGCAGCAGCCACCGGGGCGGGCAAGTCAAACCAGAGCGTCAGGTCGGGTTGCAGCAGGGCCGGGGCCGGGCTTTGGTGCGCAGCGCCTGGCCCTTGCGTGCCCTGCCCGGCGCCGGTTGCCACCTGTTGCACCCAACGCTCCAGCTGCGCCAATACGGCCAGATCAAAGCCGCGACCTGCGCCCTGGTAGGCGAAGGTGGCGTCGGTGAACCGGTCACACAGCACCACCTCGCCGCGCGCCAATGCGGGGGCGATGACCTTGCGCAGGTGGTCGCGCCGGCCGGCAAAAACCAGCAGGGCTTCGGTCAGCGCGTCCATCTCGTTGTGCAGGAACAGCGCCCGCAACTGTTCGGCCAATGGCGTGCCGCCGGGCTCGCGGGTCAGCAACAGCGTGTGGCCCTGGCTGCGCAGCAGATCGGCCAGCGAGGCGATGTGGGACGACTTGCCGGCGCCGTCGATGCCCTCCAGGCTGATGAAACAGCCTGGGTACGTCGGTCGCCGCGGTCTCGTGTCCGGCGCAAGGCCACCGGGGCCCGGCGGCGCGATCATGGTGCGCTGCGGCCCGGCGCCGTGGGCGAGCCCGGCGCCAGACGGGTCGCATTGCCGCCGCGTTGGCTGCGAAGGTATTGGTTCACCGCCCGATTGTGCGCGGCCAGATCGTCGCTGAACACGCTGCTGCCGTCACCCCGCGCCACGAAGTACAGCGCCCGGGTCGGCTCGGGCTGCACCGCCGCCCGCAGCGACGCCAGCCCCGGCATGGCGATCGGCGTCGGCGGCAGGCCGGTGCGGGTGTAGGTGTTGAAGGGCGTGTCGGCCTGCAGGTCACGCTTGCGCAGGTTGCCGCTGAAGTCCTGCCCGACCGCATCGGCCACGCCGTAGATCACGCTCGGGTCGGTCTGCAGCGGCATGCCGATGCGCAGCCGGTTGATGAACACCCCGGCAATTTGCCCACGGTCACGGGCCAGGCCGGTCTCTTTTTCGACGATCGACGCCAGCACCAGCGCCTGCTCGGCGGTCTGCAGGGGCAGGTTGGCAGCGCGGCTGGCCCAGACCTCGTCCAGCTTCTGGCGCTGCGCCTTTGCTGCGCGGCGCAGCACGGTCAGGTCGCTGACACCCCGGCTGTAGAGGTAGGTGTCGGGGTAAAAACGCCCCTCGGGCATGCTGCCGGATTGGCCGATGGCGGCCATCAGCGCGGTATCCGTCAGCCCGGCGCTGGCGGGTTTGAGGTGCGGCGCGCGGGCCAGCGCAGCGCGGAACTGGCGAAAGGTCCAGCCCTCGATCAGACGCACCCGCTCAAACGCCTCGTCGCCCTGCACCAGCTTGGCCAGCAGGCTGCGCGGGGTCACGCCGGGCTCCAGTTCGTAGCTGCCGGCGCGGATGCGGCGGGCCTGGCCGCTCCAACGGAACCACTGGTACAACGCGGCGGGCTCGGTCAGGACGCCGGCCCGCACCCAGGCATTGGCCACCTCGCGTGGTGGCGTGCCGGGCTCGATCGACAACTCGACCGCTGCGCTGGCCAGCGCCAGGGGTCGGTCCAGCCACCACCAGACGGCCGCAGCCAAGGCGGCTGCGGCCAGCAGGATCAACAGCAACAGGGTACGCCAGACTTTCATTCGGCCAGCGCGCGCATCGGCCACCCTGACCCAGGGTCAAGCGCCAACACGTCCTCAGGAGACACGGGGGCGTGATGATAATCGGCGTCATGAACGCACCCTCACTTCCTCACGGCGCATTGCGCCTGGCCGACTGGGGCCTGATCCGCGCCCAGGGCGCCGATGCAGCCAGTTTCCTGCAAGGCCAGCTGACGCAGGATGTGGTCGCGTTGCCCGACGACCGCGCCCGGCTGGCCGGGTTCTGCTCGGCCAAGGGCCGGCTGATGGCCAGTTTTGTGGTCTGGCGCGCTGACCGCGAGACCTTCTTCCTCGCTTGCAGTGCCGACCTGCTGGCGCCCACGCTCAAGCGCCTGTCGATGTTTGTGATGCGTGCCAAGTGCAAGCTCAGCGATGTGTCGGCCGAGATCTCGCTGCACGGCCTGGTGGGCGCCGACGCCTTGTCGGCGCTTGGCGTCGGGTCGGCCGGCCCCTGGACCGTGTCGGCGACGGCCGATGGGCAGCTTGTCCGCCTGCCCGATGCCGAAGGCTTGCCACGCTGCCTGCTGGCGGCGCCCGCGGCGTCCGCTCTGCCCGCGGCCCTCCTCGCACTGCCGCCACTCGCGCCAGCCGACTGGGCCTGGCTGGAGGTGCGCAGCGGGGTGGTGCGCATCGTCGCCGCCACCACCGAGCACTTCGTGCCGCAAATGGTCAACTTCGAACTGGTGGGCGGTGTCAACTTCCAGAAGGGCTGTTATCCCGGGCAGGAGGTGGTGGCACGCAGCCAGTACCGGGGCACCCTCAAGCGCCGGCTGATGGCGTTTGAGGGTGCGGCCCCGCTGGCGCCGGGCCAGGACGTGTTCCACAGCAACGACCCCGGCCAGCCGGCCGGCCAGGTGGCCTTGTCGGCGCAGCGGCCGGATGGCAGCAGCAGCGCGCTGATCGAGGTCAAGCTGGCCGCGCTGGACAGCGGCAGCCTGCACATCGGCGCCGCTGATGGACCGGTGCTGGTGCGGGCCACCCTGCCCTACGCCATCCCGACAGACGCCGGCTGATGCCCGCTGAGCGCCCCCGCGCCGCGCGCCGGTTGTACGTCTACTACCGGGTGGCGGTCCCGGCGTTGGCCGCCACCGTGCGGGCAGTGGGGGTGATGCAGGCGGGCCTGACAGCGGCCCACCCTGGTCTGCGGGCAGAACTGCTGCGCCGGCCTGAACAGGACAACGGCGAGGTGACGCTGATGGAGGTGTACGCCGGCGGCGTCACCGCAGCGCTGTTGGCCGCCATCGATTGCGCAGCAGCGGCGCTGCCCCAGCCGCGCCACAACGAACTGTTCGAGGCGCTGGCCGAGGCAGGCGCGCTACCTACGGCGCCTTGACAGTCACAGCGCCGAGGCGCGCCAGGGCAACCGCATTTGCGGGTCGCCATGCCAGTTTCAGGGCAGTCGCCGCAAAGTCCAGGGCCAGTGCAGCCTCTTCCAGCACCCGGCCCATCTTGATGAAGTCATGGGTCAGGCCGCGGTACAGCGCCAGTTGCACGTCGACGTGCGCGGTGCGCAGGCGGTCGCCGTAGGCCAGGCCTTCGTCCACCAGCGGGTCGCATTCGGCCAGGATCAGGCAGGCCGGCGCCACACCGTCGAGGTCATCGGCCAACAGCGGCGCAAAGCGCCAGTCGCGGCGGTGGTGGTAGTCGATGTAGTGGTCAAAAAACCAGGCGATACCCGCCGCTTCGAGCAAAAACCCGTTGCCGAACAGCTTGTGCGACACCGTATCGGCGTGTGCTGCGGTGCCTGGGGTGATCAGCAATTGCAGCGCCAGCGGCAGGCCGATGTCGCGCGCATGCAGGGCGCAGGTGGCGGCCAGGGTGGCGCCGGCGCTGTCGCCGCCCACGGCCAGGCGGCTGCCGTCCAGGCCCAGCGTGTCTGCTCCAGAGGGTGCAACCGACCCGGCCAGCGGCCCCACGCCGGCCAACCAGCGCATCGCCGACCAGGCATCGTCCACCGCGGTCGGAAACCGGTGCTCGGGCGCCAGCCGGTAGTCCAGCGCCAGCACCGCAGCGTCAGCGCGCAACGCGAGCTGCCGGCACAGGCTGTCGTGCGTCTCCAGCCCGCCGATCACAAATCCACCGCCATGCAGGTACAGCAACACCGGCAGCCGGTCATGGCCGGGGGCATACAGGCGGGCCGCAAGCGGCGTGCCATCGGCCGCGGGCACGGTCAAGTCCTGCACCCGGGCCAGCGGCGCGCGTGGCGGCTCCAGCACCTCGGCGGCCTGCTGGTAGGCAGCGCGAGCCTCTACCGCCGTCATGGCGTGGAAGGGCACCCGCCGGGCGCGGGCGATGCGGTCCAGCAAACCGGCCATCGCCGGGCTCAGAAACTGTCTTGTCACCAACGGTTCACGTTGCTCTCGAAGCTTTGAGCATACTGCCGGGCTGGCTTCCAACCCCGCAGGAGACTCAACGCCCATGGCCCGCATCCTCTACCTGACCCAGATCGAAATCGACCCCGGCGCGGTGCGCTGCCTGCCCGAGGAATGCCAGCGTGTCGGGATCCGCAAGCCGCTGATCGTCACCGACGCCGGTGTACGCGCCGCCGGCGTGCTGGACCTGGCACTGGCCGCGCTGGGCGCCCTGCCCCATGCGGTGTTCGACGGCACGCCCAGCAACCCGACCGAGGCTGCGGTGCGCGCGGCCGTCGAGGCCTACCGGGCCAACGGCTGCGACGGCTTGGTTGCGGTGGGTGGCGGCTCTTCGATCGACCTGGCCAAGGGCGTGGCGATCCTGGCCACCCACCCGGGTGCGCTCAAGACCTACGCCACGATCGAAGGCGGCAGCCCCAGGATCACCGACGCCGTGGCGCCGCTGATCGCCGTGCCGACCACTGCCGGCACCGGGAGCGAGGTGGCGCGTGGCGCGATCGTGATCGTCGACGACGGCCGCAAGCTGGGCTTCCACAGCTGGCATTTGATGCCCAAGGCCGCCATTCTCGACCCCGACCTGACGCTGGCGCTGCCGCCGGGCCTGACGGCAGCCACCGGCATGGACGCGATAGCGCACTGTCTGGAAACCTTCATGGCGCCGGCCGTCAACCCGCCTGCCGACGGCATCGCGCTGGACGGTCTGGCACGGGGCTGGGCCCACATCGAGCGCGCCACCCGCGACGGCCAGGACCGCGAGGCGCGCTGGAACATGATGAGCGCCAGCATGCAGGGCGCGCTGGCGTTCCAGAAAGGCCTGGGCTGCGTGCACTCGCTTTCGCACAGCCTGGGCGGCGTCAACCCGCGGCTGCACCACGGCACGCTCAACGCCGTGTTCTTGCCGGCGGTGGTGCTGTTCAACGCGTCCGCCGCGTCGATCCAGAACGAGCACCGCCTGCAGCGCATGGCGCAAGCCATCGGCCTGGCCGGCTGCGACGAGCAAGGCCAGGCACTGGCCGATGCGATCCGGGCGCTGAATGCCCGGCTCGGCCTGCCGAGCGGCCTGGCGGCCATGGGCGTGACGCCAGACTTGTTCGAGCGGGTGATCGACGGCGCGATGGCCGACCACTGCCACAAGACCAATCCGCGCATCGCGACCCGGGACGAGTACCGGGCGATGCTGGAGGCATCGATGTGCGCTGAGCGGCCCGCTTGACGGCAAAAAAAAGGCGCCCGGGGGCGCCTTTTTTGGGTGAGTACCGGGCTGCCCCCGGGCGCATCAGCCCATGTGCAGGCCGCCGTTGCAGCTGAAATCAGCACCGGTCGTGAAGCCGGAATCGTCACCCGCCAGCCAGGCGCAGATCGAGCCGATTTCGTCGGGCGTACCCAGGCGCTTGACGGGGATCGTGGCGACGATTTTTTCCAGCACTTCAGGCTTGATGGCGCGCACCATGTCGGTGCCGATGTAGCCCGGGCTGACGGTGTTGACCGTCACGCCCTTGTTGGCCATCTCTTGCGCCAGGGCCATCGTGAAGCCGTGCATGCCGGCCTTGGCAGCCGAGTAGTTGGTCTGGCCCGACTGGCCTTTTTCGCCGTTGACCGAGCTGATCTGGATGATGCGGCCCCAGCCCTTTTCAACCATGCCCGGCACCACTTGCTTGGTGACGTAGAACATGCTGTTCAAGTTGGTGTCGATGACGGCCTTCCAGTCGTCCGGTGACATCTTCAGGAACATGCGGTCACGCGTGATGCCGGCGTTGTTGACCAGCACGTCGATGCTGCCGTGCTCGGCCACCGCCTTGGTGAAGGCATCGACCGTCGAATCCCAATCGGCAACGTTGCCGACCGAGGCAAAGAAGTCGTAGCCCAGCGCCTTCTGCTCGTCCAGCCACTTGGTGAAGTCGCGGCTGGGGCCGCAGCCGGCGATGACCTTGAACCCGGCCTTGTGCAGGCGCTGGCAGATAGCCGTGCCGATACCGCCCATGCCGCCCGTCACATACGCTACTTTTTTGGACATTCATCTCTCCTGTGGTGTTGGAAATCCGGCCCCTGGGGCCGCTGACTTTGAGGGTGCAGTTCTTGTCGGTGCTGGTCTTGCCAGCACTCCCGACCCACCGTTGCCTGCAGCCTGTCTGCAAGCCTGGCGGCGGTCAACCGGGTTCGCCCTGCACGGGGGCGTCCAGACTCTGAGCCGGCTCAGCGCTCGACCGTCAGCGCTACGCCCATGCCGCCGCCGATGCACAGCGAGGCAATACCCTTCTTGGCATCTCGCTTGATCATCTCGTGCAGCAGCGTAACCAGGATGCGGCAGCCGGACGCGCCGATCGGGTGGCCGATCGCAATCGCGCCGCCGTTGACATTGACCTTGGCCAGGTCCCAGCCCATTTCCTGGTGCACGGCACAGGCTTGGGCGGCAAAGGCCTCGTTGATCTCCAGCAGGTCCAGATCAGCGGCTTTCCAGCCGGCACGCTCCAGCGCCTTGCGGGCGGCGGGCACCGGGCCCATACCCATCAGTGCCGGGTCCAGGCCGGCGCTGGCGTAGCTGGCAATGCGCGCCAGCGGCGTCAGGCCCAGCGCGGCGGCCTTGGCGGCGCTCATCACCATCACCGCGGCAGCACCGTCGTTCAGGCCCGAGGCGTTGCCGGCCGTCACCGAGCCGGCCTTGTCGAACGCCGGACGCAAGCCGGCCAGTGCCTCGGCGCTGGTCTTCTTGTTGATGAACTCGTCGGCCGCGAACAGGATCGGGTCGCCTTTGCGCTGGGCAATGCTGACCGGCACGATCTCGTCTTTGAAGCGGCCGGCCTCTTGCGCGGCGCTGGCCTTCATCTGGCTGCCCAGCGCCAGCGCGTCCTGCTGCTCACGGCTGATGCCGTACTTCTTGGCCACGTTCTCGGCGGTGATGCCCATGTGGTACTTGTTGTACACGTCCCACAGGCCGTCGGTGATCATGGTGTCGATCAGCTTCCAGTCGCCCATGCGCTGGCCGTCGCGCGAGTTGGGCAGCACGTGCGGCGACAGGCTCATGTTCTCCTGGCCGCCGGCGATGATGATGTCGCTGTCGCCATCGCGAATGGCTTGGGCGGCCAGCATCACCGCCTTCAGGCCCGAGCCGCAGACCTTGTTGATCGTGAAGCCCGGCACAGCCTGCGGCAGGCCGGCCAAGATGGCCGACTGGCGCGCGGCGTTCTGGCCTGACCCGGCTGTCAGCACCTGGCCCAGGATCACCTCGTTGATCTGCTCGCCCGACAGGCCGCTGCGCTCCAGCAGCGCCTTGATGACGGCAGCACCCAGCTCGGGCGCGGGTGTCTTGGCCAGGGTGCCGCCAAACTTGCCCACGGCGGTGCGTGCGGCGGCGACGATGACGATTTCGGTACTCATGGTTGTCTCCTGAGGTGAAGTGCGGATGGCGTGAATCTACAGCGAAAGCTCGGTCGCGGACCCGCCACAGCCATCGATCCTGCAGCAGGTTCGACCGGGCAAGGCCGCTGGATCAGGCTTTTTGCTTGACGTAACGGCCCGGCGCAGGTTCGATGACCTTGTAGCTGCGGTTGCCGTAGCCCTTGGGCGCAGCCACCGGCTTGCCGCCGTGGCCGGCGAGCCAGCCCGACCACACCGGCCACCAGCTGCCAGGGGTCTCGGTGGCGGTTTTCATCCAGTCCGCGGCCAGGGCCGGCAGCTTGGTATTGACCCAGTGGCTGCGCTTGTTCTTGATTGCCGGGTTGATGACCCCGGCGATGTGGCCCGACGCACCCAGCACAAAGGTCTTGTCCCGGGCGCCAGCCAGCACGCCGGTGGACAGGTAGGCGGCCTGCCAGGGCACGATGTGGTCCTCGCGCGAGCCGTAAATAAAGACGGGGCATTTGATCTTGGACAAGTCCAACTTTTCGCCGCAGACCGTCAGCGCGCCCGGCACCTTGAGCGCGTTGTCCAGGTAGGTGTGGCGCAGGTACCAGCAGAACATCGGGCCCGGCAGGTTGGTGGAGTCGCCGTTCCAGTAAAGCAAATCGAACGGTGGCGGCGCTTCGCCCTTCAGATAGTTGCCCACCACGTAGTTCCAGACCAGGTCGTTGGGCCGCAAAAAGCTGAAGGTGGTGGCCAGCTCCTTGCCCTTGAGCAGGCCGGGGCCCTTGGGCGCGTCGGGGCCGATGGTCATCTCGCGCAGCTTGACGGCCGCCTCGTCGATGAACACGTCGAGGATGCCGGTGTCGCTGAAATCCAGCAGCGTGGTCAGCAGCGTCATCGACTCGGCCGGCTGCTCACCGCGTGCGGCCAGCACCGCCAGCGCGGTCGACAGGATGGTGCCGCCAACACAAAAGCCCAGGGTGTTGATGGTGGGCGCGCCGGTGATGGCCTGCACCACCTCGATCGCCTTGATCGGGCCGTTTTCGATGTAGTCGTCCCAGGTGGTGGCGGCCATGCTGTCGTCCGGATTGCGCCAGCTCACCACGAACACCCGGTGGCCTTGCTCGACGGTGTAGCGGATCACCGAGTTCTCGGGCTGCAGGTCGAGGATGTAGTACTTGTTGATGCAGGGCGGCACAAACAGCATCGGCCGCTCCAGCACCTTGGCGGTCAGCGGCTTGTACTCGATCAGCTGGAACAGCGCGTTCTCGAACACCACCGCGCCTTCGCTGGTAGCGACGTTGCGGCCGACCTCGAACACGCTCTCGTCGGTCTGCGACATGTGGCCCTGCTCGATGTCCTTCCACAGCAGCTGCATGCCCTGGCTGATGCTCTCACCGCGCGTCTCCACCGCCTTGGCCAGCGCCTCGGGGTTGGTGGCCAGAAAGTTGGCCGGGCTGGCCGCGTCCACCCACTGCTGCACCGCAAAACGGATGCGGGCCCGGGTCTTGGCGTCGCCCTGCACGCTCTCGGCCATCTGCATCAAGGTGCGGGCGTTGAGCAGGTAGCTCTGCGCGGCCAGGGCGGTGGCGGGGTTCTGGCCCCAGGCGTCGGCCGAGAAGCGCTTGTCGCCCACCGGCTTGGCTGGCGTGGTGCCGGCGGCCGGCACGGACAGCGCGGTGTTCCACATCGCCGTGGCCTGGGACAGGTAGTCGGCCTGCAGCTTGGACATCGCGTCTGCCGGCAGGCTCAAGCCGGACACCGTTTTCCACATGTCGGTCATGGCCGTGCCTATCGCTTGAACGTTCGCCTGGGCTTCCTTGCCGATGTCGCCGAGGGCGGGAACCGTCTTCTTGGTCATGAGAGTCTCCTGTTCTGTCCACACCGGTCATTCGCCAGTGTGCGATGCTGCGCATGGGTTCACGTTGTACGGCGGTTAGCTTACCGCATAATGACTTGATTTTTCAATCAGTGATATTGCGTACCGCCATCTGAAATGCACATCGTCGCACTGGCCTGGATGTTTGTTGTCGTCCTGATGGCCCTGGCCGAGGCCACCTCCACCCAGGGCACCGTGCTCGGGGCGTTTTTTACCTTATTGCTCTACGGCGTGTTGCCACTGGGTTTGGTGCTGTACCTGATGGGAACGCCGTTGCGGCGCAGAGCGCGACGGGCGGCCGAGGCGCGGGCGCCAGCGGATTTGCCGCCCGAGGGCAGCATCGGTTTGATCGACGCCTTGCCGACAGCCACGTCAACGGCACAAAGCCACGGCGGCGGCCAGCCGGCCGGTGCGGCCGTCCCGCCGGAACGAAAAGAACCGTGAGGCGTCAGTGGCGGTGCACCAGCCGCCGCCGCTGATCTGCACAACGCCCAGCCCAGCCAGGCGGCGGCGTGCCAGCTCAACCAGATTGGCACGCCAACGCCGGCTGCCGTCCGGCCGGGGCCGGTACACAAACAGCGTGGGATCGGGTGCTTGCAGAGACTGGCCAAACGCCAGCAACACGTCGGCGCCCACCTCGAAGGCCTGCGGCCCGATGCACGGGCCGATCCAGGCCAGCAGCTGATCCGGCCGGCAACCGGCCGCGCCGCACAAGGCGGCCAGGGTGTTGTCGATCACCCCACCCGCCAGACCACGCCAGCCGGCGTGGGCCGCACCCACGGCCCGACCGTCGGCGCTGCACAGCAGCACCGGCAGGCAATCGGCCACCAGCACCGTGCAGGCGATACCGGGCTCGGTGCAGATGCTGGCGTCGGCCACCGGCAGCGCTGCGCCGGGGCGCAGGTGGCCCGCGTCCAGGCGGACGACGTCGGAGCCGTGCACCTGGTCCAGCCAGACCGGACGCGCGCCCAGCGCGGCGGCAAAGCGGCGCTGGTTCTCCAGCACGGCGACTTCTGCGTCGCACACGCTGCTGTCGGCCAACGCCGACAAGCCGTGGGGCCGCAGGTTCAGGCTGTCGAATGGCGCTGCGCTGACACCGCCCTGCCGGGTGCTCATCAGCGCGCTGACACCGGCGGGCGCAGGCCAGATCGGCCGCAGCGCCCGGCTCAGCGCGCCAGCGTCCGCCTCACGCGGCATCCGGGCACGCGGATGGCTGGGTGCGGGTGAACGCGTCGAGTTGCAGACAGGCCGCATTCACCCGCATCACATTGGGCAGGTGCTCGGTGCGGCACTCGAAGCGCAGCGCGTTGAAGACCTGCGGCACCAGCGTGCAGTCGGCCAGCGTCGGGCTGTCGCCATGGCAATACAGGGCGGGCTGGGCCGCAAGCTGGCGCTCCACCACCTCCAGACCGGTTTCGACCCAGTGGCGGTACCAGCGGTTTTTATCGTCCTCGCTGACCTTGAGGTCACGCACCAGGTAGCGCAGCACGCGCAGGTTGTTCAGCGGGTGGATCTCGCAGGCGATGTCCTGCGCCAGTGCCCGCACCCGCGCCCGGCCCAAGGCGTCGGCGGGCAGCAGGGGTGGCTCAGGGTAGGTCTCATCGAGGTATTCGAGAATCGCCAGCGACTGCGTGATCGTCGCATCCCCGTCCGTCAACAAGGGCACCAGCCTGGACGCCGACACCACCGCGTACGACTCGGCCAGCTGCTCATTCTTGGCCAGGTGCACCGGCATGTAGTCGTAGTCCAGCCCCTTGAGTGCCAGCGCGATGCGCACTCGGTACGAAGCCGACGACCGGAAGTAGTTGAAGAGCTGCATGGTTAAACCGCCTTTGAGTGCAGGGTACGGACAAACAGGGTGGTGACAGACAGTCCGGGCGCGCAACTCAGCGGATGCGCACCCGCAGCGTGCCCAGACCGTCGATGTGGCCCTCGACCAGGTCGCCGGCCACCACCGCAGCCACGCCGGCGGGCGTGCCGGTGAAGATCAAATCACCCGGCTGCAGCGTCCAGGCCTTGGACAGGGTTTCGATGGTCTCGGCCACGTTCCAGATCAGTTCGCGCAGATCGCCCTGCTGGCGCAGCGTGCCGTTGACGCTGAGCGTGATCGCGCCCTGGGTCAGCTCCCCGGTCTGCGCGATGGCGTGCAGCGGGCCGATCGGCGCCGATTCGTCAAACGCCTTGCCGATGCACCAGGGCCGGCCCTGCTTTTTCATGTCGTTTTGCAGGTCACGCCGGGTCATGTCCAGGCCGACGGCATAGCCCCAGATGTGGCGCAGCGCGTCGGTGGCCGGGATGTCGCGCCCGCCGACACCGATCGCCACCACCAGCTCGATCTCGTGGTGCAGGTTGCCGGTGAGCGGCGGGTAGGCCATCTCGCCGGTGACGCCATCGGCCACCGGCAACACCGCGTCGGCCGGCTTCAGGAAGAAAAACGGCGGCTCGCGCCCGGTGAATCCCATCTCTTGCGCGTGCTCGGCGTAGTTGCGGCCAACGCAATAGATGCGGTGCACCGGGAACAGGCCACCACCCGCCACGGGCACGGCGGGCTGGGCGGGAGGGGTGATGACAAAGTGCATGGTGGGCGTCGGCGGTAGGGTTGAAGGGACGGTGCCCGGCGATGATGCCATCACCTACCCATCACCTACCCATTGAGCAAACGCTACACTTTTGTCACGATGATCGAGATGCGCCGAATCAAGCACTGCCCCAACTGCGGGGCCCAGGTTGCCTACCGCATGCCCGACGACGACAACCGTGACCGCGCGGTCTGCACCGCCTGCGCCACCATCCACTATGAAAACCCGCTCAACGTGGTGGGCACGGTGCCGGTGTGGGGCGAGCAGGTCTTGCTGTGCAAGCGCGCCATCGAGCCGCGATACGGCTTCTGGACGTTGCCGGCCGGTTTCATGGAACTGGGCGAAACGGTGGCCGATGGCGCCTTGCGCGAGACGGTGGAAGAAGCCGGCGCCCGGGTCGAGATGCAGGGCCTCTTCACCGTGATGAACGTGGTGCGGGTGGGCCAGGTGCATTTTTTCTACCGCGCCCGCATGCTCGACACCTCGCTGGACCCGGGCAGCGAGACGCTGGAAGCGCGGCTGTTTCACGAGCACGAGATCCCTTGGGACGAGATCGCCTTCCGTACCGTGCGCGAGACGCTGAAGCACTACTTCGCCTGCCGCGCGGCCGGCAGCTACCCGCTGCACACCGCCGACATCGGCTGACGCCGGTGTTGGATCAGGCGATCACGGCTGCGCCGACAGCGCAGGGCCGGTGGCGGCATCAAAACCCATGGCCCACAGCAGGTCCAGGTCGGCGGCCGACCGCACCCCTTCGGCGCACACCTGCAGGCCCACGCTCTGCACCAGCAGCACCAGGCCCCGCAGGTAGCGCCGGGCGCCATCGGCATCGGGGCCGGTCAGGTCGTTGACAAAGCGGGCGTCGATGCGCACGCAATCCAGCCCCAGGTCGATCAGCCGGGGGATTCGCGCCAGACCCTCGCCCGCGTGCTCCAGCCCCAGCATCACGCCCAGGGGTCGCCAGCGGCGCGACAGTTCACGCACCAGCATCGGCCGCTCCAGCGCCAGCGCTTCGGGCAGGTCGATCCACAGCCGGCAGGCGGCCTGGGGCGCGGCCTCCAGCCGGCGCGAGACCGCGCCGATGAATTCGGACGCGCAGGCCGATTGCGCGGCGACATTGACACAGCGCGCCACGCCGTCCCGCTCGATCGATTGCAGCGCCAGTGCCAAGGCTTTTTCATCGACCGCCGCGCACAAGTGGCTGCGGGTCGCCTGGGCCAGCCAGCGCGACGCGGGTTCCAGCGGGCCGTCGGGCGACAACTGCACCCGCAACGGGCAGTCCAGGTGCAACTGCCGGCCATCCGCCGTGCGCACCGGGAAGTCGGCCAAGGCCACTCGGCCCTGGATCAGCGCGCGGCCGATCAGCCGTTGCCAGGATTCGTTGCCCGGTTGAGACGGCGACTCCAAAGGGTCGCCGGCAACATCCTGACCGGACGTATTGAAGCCGATGTCGATTTCCGCGCGCGACAGCGCGATGTCGGCCAGCGCCAGCGCCTGGGTGGCGGACAGCGGTGACAACAGTTCCACCGCGCCAGCGGCCACGCTGGCTGCCGGGTCGATGCTGGCCAGCGGCAGGCGCAGGGCCTGGACCAGGGAGGCAGCGGTCTCGGCCGCCATGCCGCCGACCGGCAGCAGCAAGGCAAAGTCCGCTCCGTTGAGCCGGCCGACGCAGCAGCGGTCGATGCGCTGCGGGTAGGACAGCAGGGTCTGGCCCATCGCTTGCAGCACATGGTCGGTGGCGCCTTGGCCGATGCGCTGGTTCATGCCCTGCAGGTCGCGCAGGCGCAGCAGCAGCAGGCCAAACTCGGCCGGCGCACCGTCGCCACTGAGCAAGGCGTCCAGCGTGGCCATGAAGTGGCGCCGGTTGGGCAAGCCGGTGAGCACGTCGCTGTGCGCTTGTTCGCGCAGCGATTCGAGCTGCCCGGCCTGGGCGTCGAACAGCGCCTGCTGGCGCATCAACAGGCGGTTCAGCCCTTCGGACAAGGCTTGCAGCTCGGGTGCGGTGGACCTTGGCGCCGGCGAAGCTGCGCTGGCAAAGCTGAAGCTGCCCGTGTCTGGCGGCGCCGACGGGCCGGCCTCGGAACGGCCCGGCGACAGGTCGCGACGGCCGTTGCCCTCGGCCTGCATGTCGGCCAGCAAACGGTTGGCGGCCATGGCAAATCCCCGCCGCGCCCAGGTGGCGCCGCCCAGGCCACCACCGGTCACCGCGAGGAGCAGCGCCAAGAGTGTGTGGTTCCACCAGATGAGCCCGCCAGCCATGACCAGCAGCGCCAGCGGCAACAAGACCGAGGTCAGCGGCAAGGCGCGGGTCGTCCCGCGCGACGGTGTGGTGGGCAGGGCAAAGGGCATGGGCTACGGCGCGCGGTGGAGCACGCAGATCGGGATCACGGGATGGCAACGTTGCATGACCCTGTCCGCTGAATGCGGCAAGCCGGGCAGGCGTCGTCTCCCTGGGTTGTCGTCCCGAAACGGTGCAACTTGAGTTCCCGATGCCCCGGCACCGGGAACCCGTGCATGCGCTCAGCGCCTGGCCGGCGGCAGGTCGGTGCAGCTGCCGTGCGCCACCTCGGCGGCCATGCCGATGCTTTCGCCCAGCGTCGGGTGCGGGTGGATGGTCTTGCCGATGTCGACCGCGTCGGCGCCCATCTCGATGGCCAGCGCCACCTCGCCGATCATGTCGCCGGCATGGGTGCCGACGATGCCGCCGCCCAGGATCTTGCCGTGGCCGTGGGCTTCCGGGCTGTCGTCGAACAAGAGCTTGGTGCAGCCTTCGTCGCGGCCGTTGGCGATCGCCCGGCCCGACGCGGTCCAGGGGAACAGGCCCTTCTTGACCTTGATGCCACGCGCACGGGCCTCGTCCTCGGTCAGGCCGACCCAGGCCACCTCGGGGTCGGTGTAGGCCACGCTGGGGATCACCCGGGCATCAAATTGCGCTTTGTCATCGCCAGCCGCTACCTCGGCCGCCACATGGGCCTCGTGCACCGCCTTGTGCGCCAGCATCGGCTGGCCCACCACGTCGCCGATGGCAAAGATGTGCGGCACGTTGGTGCGCATCTGGATGTCCACCGGGATGAAGCCCCGGTCGGTCACCAGCACGCCGGCCGCCTCAGCCCGAATCTTCTTGCCGTTGGGCGTGCGGCCCACGGCTTGCAGCACCAGGTCGTACAGCCCCTCGCTTTGCTTGCCGTCAAGGCCTTCAAACTTGACCAGGATGCCGTCGGCTGTGGCCTCGGCCGCCACCGTCTTGGTCTTGAGCATGATGTTGTCAAAACGCGGTGCATTCAACTTCTGCCAGACCTTGACCAGATCCCGGTCAGCGCCCTGCATCAAGCCGTCGAGCATCTCGACCACATCGAGCCGGGCACCCAGGGTGGAATACACCGTGCCCATCTCCAGCCCGATGATGCCGCCACCCACCACCAGCATCTTCTTGGGCGTCTGGCGCAACTCCAGCGCGCCAGTGCTGTCGACGATGCGCGGATCATCCGGCAGGAACGGCAAGCGCACTGCCTGTGAGCCGGCGGCGATGATGCATTGCTTGAACCGGATGGTTTGCGACTTGCCGGTCTTGGCCTGGGCGTCGCCACTGGTCTCCTCGACTGTGACATGGTGCGGATCGGCAAACGTGCCGTAGCCGCGCACGACGGTGACCTTGCGCATCTTGGCCATCGCCGCCAGGCCACCGGTCAACTTGCCGACCACCTTGTTCTTGTGGCCCAGCAGCTTGGGCAGGTCCACTGCGGGCTCGGCAAAGGTCACGCCCAGGTCGGCAAAGTGCTTGACCTCGTCCATCACGGCGGCCACGTGCAGCAGTGCCTTGGACGGGATGCAGCCCACGTTCAGGCACACACCGCCCAGCGCGGCGTAGCGCTCGACGATGACCGTCTTCAGGCCAAGATCGGCGGCGCGGAAGGCCGCAGAGTAGCCACCGGGCCCGGCGCCCAGCACCAGCAGGTCGCATTCCAGATCGGCGCCACCGGCGTAGCTGGCGGCGGGTGGTGCCGCGGCGGTCACAGCAGCCGGTGCGGCGGTGGCGGCTGAACCTGCAACTGGAGCAGCAGCCGTGACAGCAGCCGGGGCCGCTGCGGCAGGTGCCGGCGCGCCGGGCGCAGCATCGGCTGCTTCCAGCGTCAGGATCAGCGTGCCCTGGTTTATCTTGTCGCCCAACACCAGCTTGAGCTCCTTGACCACGCCGGCATGGCTGGACGGGATCTCCATCGAGGCCTTGTCGCTCTCCACCGTCACCAGGCTTTGCTCCAACGTGATGGTGTCGCCCGGCTTGACCAGGATCTCGATCACCGCCACGTCCTTGAAGTCCCCGATGTCGGGCACGCTCACATCGATCAATGCCATGGGGGTCTCCGATTCTTGTTGGGCTTGAACGCAGCCATCACAGCACGATGCGCCGGAAGTCAGCCAGCAGGCTGGCAAAGTAGACGTTGAAACGCGCTGCGGCGGCGCCGTCGATCACGCGGTGGTCCCAGCTCAAGGACAGCGGCAAGATCAGGCGCGGCACAAACTGCAAGCCATCCCAGCGCGGCTCGATGCTGCTCTTGCACACGCCCATGATCGAGACCTCGGGCGCGTTGATGATGGGCGTGAAGTAACGCCCGCCAATGCCGCCCAGGCTGCTGATCGAAAAGCACCCGCCGCTCATGTCGGCCGGGCCCAGCTTGCCGTCACGCGCCTTCTTGGCCAGCTCGCCCATCTCGGTGCTGATCTGGAAGATGCCCTTTTTGTCCGCATCCTTGATCACCGGCACCACCAGGCCGTTGGGCGTGTCGGCGGCAAAACCGATGTGGAAGTAGCTCTTGAGCACCAGCTGGTCGCCGTCCAGCGAAGCATTGAACTGCGGGAACTTCTTCAGCGCGGCCACCGCTGCCTTGATCATGAAGGCCAGCATCGTGACCTTGACACCGGCCTTCTCGTTGTCCTTGTTGGTGGCCACGCGAAAGGCCTCCAGCTCGGTGATGTCGGCCTCGTCGTGGTTGGTGACGTGGGGGATCAGCACCCAGTTGCGGTGCAGGTTGGCGCCGCTGATCTTCTGGATGCGCGACAAGTCCTTGCGCTCGATCGGTCCAAACTTGGCGAAATCGACCTTGGGCCAGGCCAGCAGGCCGGGGAAGGCTTCGCCGCTGCCCGCAGCCGCTGGTGCAGGCGCCTTGGCCTTTTGAGCCGTGGTCTGCACCGCACCGGCCATCACGTTCTTGACAAAACCCTGCACATCGTCCTGGGTGATCCGGCCTTTCGGGCCAGAGCCGGACACCTCTACCAGTGGCACACCCAGGTCGCGCGCCAGCCGACGGATCGACGGTGAGGCATGTGGCAGCGCGCCCTTGGGCGCCGTGGGCTCGTGCGCTGGCAGCGCAGCGGTGGGTGCGGTGCGTTCGGCTGCGGGCGCGGCCGTGGTGCTGGCCACAGCCGGTGCCACTGCAGCGGCCGCCGGAGCAGCCACCGGGGCGCTGGCAGCGCTGGCGGCGGTTGCAGCAGTTGCAGCGACAGCACCGCCCACCACCTCCAGCACCACCACCGGCGAGCCCTTGGCCACTTTGTCGCCCAGCTTGACCAGCACCTGCCGCACCACGCCGGCATGGCTGGACGGGATTTCCATCGAGGCCTTGTCACTCTCGACCGTGATCAGGCTCTGCTCGGCCTTGATGGTGTCGCCAACTTTGACCATCACCTCGATCACCGCCACCTCGTCGAAGTCGCCGATATCGGGCACGAGCACCTGTACTGGGCCGCTGCTGGCTGCGGCGGTGGGCGCGGCCACCGCCGCTGCGGCGGGCACCGCCACGGGGGCTGGCGCGGCGGCCGGCGCGGCAATCGCAGACGCAGACGCTGGCGCCGTCGCAGGCGCCGCCACCGCTGCAGCCGCCTCGCCCGTCTCCAGCATCAGCAGCAAGCTGCCCTCGTTGAGCTTGTCGCCCAGCGCCACCTTCAGCTCTTTGACCACGCCGGCGTGGCTGGCCGGGATCTCCATCGAGGCCTTGTCGCTCTCGACCGTCACCAGGCTCTGCTCGGCCGCGATGGTGTCACCCACCTTGACCAGCAGCTCGATCACCGCCACGTCCTTGAAGTCGCCGATGTCCGGGACCTTCACTTCAATCAATGCCATGTCTTGTCTCCGTTCGCTGCGAATGTTGCCTTTGGGACGTCAGGCCGTCAGGCGTACAGCGGATTGATCTTCTCGGTGTTCAACGCGTATTGCTTGATCGCCTCGGCGACCTTGCTCATCGGCAGCAGGCCATCGTCGGCCAGTGACTTGAGTGCTGCGACCACGATGTAGTGGCGGTTGATCTCGAAGTGCTCCCGCAGCTTGCTGCGGAAGTCGCTGCGGCCAAAGCCGTCGGTGCCCAGCACCTTGTAGGTCCTGCTGCGACCTTGTGCATCCCGGGGCATGTAGGCGCGGATCTGCTCACCAAACACCTTGATGTAGTCGGTCGAGCAGACCACCGGGCCGGCATGGCTGCCGAGTTGCTGCGCGACAAACGACAGGCGCGGGGTGTCAGTCGGGTGCAGCAGGTTGTAGCGCTCGGCGTCCTGGCCATCGCGCGCCAGCTCGTTGAAGCTGGGGCAGCTCCAGACCTTGGCGGCCACGCCCCAGTCGGCTTCGAGCAGCTTCTTGGCGGCCATCGATTCACGCAGGATGGTGCCCGAGCCCAGCAGGTTGACCTGCAGCTGACCGTCAGGGCCGGCCAAGCCTGGCGTGGCGTCCTGCAGCAGGTACATGCCCTTGATGATCTGCTCCTCGGTGCCAGCGGTCAGGCCGGGCATCGGGTAGTTTTCGTTCAGCAGGGTGATGTAGTAGTAGACGTTGTCCTGACGCTCGACCATGCGCTTCAGGCCATGGTGCAGGATGACCCCCACCTCGTGCGCAAAGGTCGGGTCGTAAGAGACGCAGTTCGGGATCGTGCCTGAGAGGATGTGGCTGTGGCCGTCCTCGTGTTGCAGGCCCTCACCGTTCAGCGTGGTGCGGCCGGACGTGCCGCCCAGCAAAAAGCCACGCGCCTGCATGTCGCCGGCGGCCCAGGCCAGGTCACCGATGCGCTGGAAGCCGAACATCGAGTAATACACGTAAAACGGCACCATGATGCGGTTGTTCGTCGAGTAAGAGGTCGCTGCAGCGATCCAGCTGCTCATGCCGCCGGCCTCGTTGATGCCCTCCTGCAGGATCTGGCCGTCCACGGCCTCGCGGTAGTACATCACCTGGTCCTTGTCGACCGGCGTGTACTTCTGGCCCTCGGGGTTGTAGATGCCGATCTGGCGGAACAAACCCTCCATGCCGAAGGTGCGGGCTTCGTCCACCAGGATCGGCACGGTGCGTGGGCCCAGCGCCTTGTCGCGCAGCAGCTGGGTCAAAAAGCGCACATAGGCCTGGGTGGTGCTGATCTCGCGGCCTTCAGCGGTCGGGTCCAGCACCGCCTGGAAGGTGGCAAGCGCCGGCACGGTGAACTGCTCGTCGGCCTTGGTGCGGCGGTGCGGCAGGTAGCCGCCCAGGGCTTTGCGGCGCTCGTGCAGGTACTTCATCTCCAAGGTGTCGTCGGACGGCTTGTAGAACGGGATGCCCTGGGACAGCTGCTCGTCCGAGACGGGGATGTTGAAGCGGTCGCGCATCGCCTTGATGTCGTCATCCGTCAGCTTTTTGGCCTGGTGGGCGGTGTTTTTGCCTTCGGCTGCCTTGCCCATGCCAAAGCCCTTGACGGTCTTGATCAGCAGCACGGTCGGCTGGCCCTTGGTATTGACCGCCTTGTGGTACGCGGCATAGACCTTTTGCGGGTCATGGCCGCCGCGCTGCAGACGCCAGATGTCCTCGTCGCTCATCTTGGCCACCATCTCCAGCGCCTTGGGATGCTGGCCAAAGAAGTTCTTGCGGACAAACGCGCCGTCGTTGGCCTTCATGGCCTGGTAGTCGCCGTCCACCGTGTCCATCATGATCTTGCGCAGGATGTGCTCTTTGTCGCGCGCCAGCAGCGGGTCCCAATAACCGCCCCACAGCAGCTTGATGACGTTCCAGCCTGAACCGCGGAACTCACCCTCCAGCTCCTGGATGATCTTGCCGTTGCCACGCACCGGGCCGTCCAGGCGCTGCAGGTTGCAGTTGATGACAAACACCAGGTTGTCCAGCTTCTCGCGGGCGGCCAGGCCGATCGCGCCGAGTGATTCGGGCTCGTCCATCTCGCCGTCGCCGCAGAACACCCAGACCTTGCGGTTGCTGGTGTCGGCAATGCCGCGGGCATGCAGGTACTTCAAGAAGCGCGCCTGGTAGATCGCCATCAACGGGCCCAGGCCCATCGAGACGGTCGGGAACTGCCAGAAGTTGGGCATCAGCTTGGGGTGCGGGTAGCTCGACAGACCTTTGCCATCCACCTCTTGGCGGAAGCTCAGCAACTGCGCCTCGCTGATGCGGCCTTCCATGAAGGCGCGGGCGTAGATGCCGGGCGCCGAGTGGCCCTGGATGTAGAGCAGGTCACCGCCGTGGCCCTCGTGCTCGGCGTTCCAGAAATGGTTGAAGCCGGCGCCGAACATCGTCGCCACCGAGGCAAACGACGAGATGTGGCCACCCAGATCCCCGCCGTCGGCCGGGTCGAGCCGGTTCGCCTTGACGACCAGCGCCATCGCGTTCCAGCGCATGAAGGCGCGCAGACGTTCCTCGATTTCGAGGTTGCCGGGGCAGCGCTCTTCCTGGTCGGTCGGGATGGTGTTGACGTAGGCGGTGGTGGCCGAAAACGGTTGATCGATACCGGCCTGGCGGGCCTCGTCGATCAACTGCTCCAGCAGAAAGTGCGCACGCTCGGGGCCCTCGTTGGCGATGACGGCGTCCAACGCCTCCAGCCATTCACGGGTTTCCTGGGCATCGGTGTCGTTGGCGGCGGCGCCAAGAAAGGATTGGGGCATGGCGGACATCGTTTGTCTCCTCGATCAGGGTCGGGTGGGTCAGGCGGGCTGCATTGAACGGGCCGGAGTTTGGCACAAAGCAGAGATATTTTCAAATGGCGCGAGTTGATTTCGTATTGTGGGAAACCACAACGGCGCAGCCCATTGGACCCAGTACAGCTTTTGCGGCCCACCCGGATAATCCACCACCATGATGCCCAACTCCCCAGGCCCGACCGGCGGCAGCACCACTACCGGCCAGCGCCGTCTGCTGGGCCGCTGGTGGCGCCGCCAGTCCGCGGCGAGGCAGGACAGGCTCGCCACCTTTGGGCCATTGGCCTCGGTGCTGCTGTTTCTGGCGGCCATCATTTCCGCTTTCTGGTACCTGCGCAACGAGGAACTCGAGCGTGAAGTCGAGGCCGTCGCCCGTGACACCGAGATTGCGCAACAGCAGATCCGCCTGCGCCTGATCGAGAACCAGGAGCAACTGGTGCGCCTGGCGCGCGAGTTCACCACCCGCGAGCTGGAGGTTGCCGATTTCACGCCGCAAGCCGCCGCTTTTGCCAACGACCGGCCCGAGATCACCCAGTTTGTCTGGCTGGGCGCGGACCGCCGTGCACGGGCCCGCTACTCGGCACAGGCCGAGCGCGAAGAAGGTGCACTGCCCGGCGCAGCCGCGGCCTCCGCCACCACCACGCCCCCCGCCGCGCCGGGCCGAAGCGAGACCGAATGGGCGTTCATCGCAGCACGCGACTTGCGCCAGCCCATCTATTCGCGCCCGTTCAAGGACAGCCACGGCGCGATGGTCTTCCAGGTCCATGTGCCAATGCTGACGCGCGGGCAGTTTGTCGGCGCGCTGGTGGCCGACTACTCGATCGACACTCTGCTGCGCCATTTCGTCACCACCGACGTGACACGGCGCCATGCCATCGAGGTGCTGGACGAGGCCGAGCACACCATCGCCAGCAGCGTGATGACCCTGCCCGGCGGTACGCGCCGGCCGGCCATCCTGCACGACGTGCCGCTGGCGCCGGCCACCAACGGGCTGATCCTGCGCGGCAGCGGCTACCGCACGTCCGTCGGCCTGATCGGCAACACCCTGTTCTGGATGGTGGTGGCGTTGTCGGTGCTGACGCTGTGGATGCTGCTGGGCACCTGGCGCCACATGCGGCGCCGCTCGCAGATCCAGGGTGCGCTGGTGCAGGAGACGAACTTCCGGCGGGCGATGGAGAACTCCATGCTCACCGGCATGCGGGCGATGGACACCGAGGGCCGGGTCAGCTACGTCAACCCGGCGTTCAGCGCCATGACCGGCTTCACCGAGGACGAGCTGATCGGCCGCCTGCCGCCCTACCCTTACTGGCCCAGCGAGCGCATCGACGAAAACACCCGCTTGCTGCAGCAGGAGCTGCAGGGCCGCAGCCCGGCCGGCGGCATCGAGGTCAAGGTGATGCGCAAAAACGGCACACTGTTCGACGCCCGGATGTACGTCTCGCCGCTGGTCGACGCGCGCGGCCAGCAGACCGGCTGGATGACCTCGATGACCAACATCACCGAAGCCAAGCGGATCCGTGACCAGTTGTCCGCCTCGCACGAGCGTTTCACCACCGTGCTGGAGGGCCTGGAGGCGGCGGTCTCGGTCTTGTCGGTGCAGCAAAGTGAGCTGCTGTTTGCCAACCGGTCCTACCGGCTGTGGTTCGGCGCGGATTCACGCGGCCACGCCCTATTGGCCAGCGGCACCATGCCGACGTTGCCGATCACCCTGACCGACCACGACGACGAGGACAACCTGTCCGGCCTGCCGACGCAGGAGCTGACCGGCGTCGGCGCCAGCCCGCGCGAGGTGTATGCCGCCTCGCTGGACAAGTGGTTCGACGTGCGTGCCCGCTACCTGCAGTGGACCGACGGCCGGCTGGCCCAGATGCTGATCGCCACCGACGTCACCGCACGCCGCCGCGCCGAGGCCCTGGCCGAGCAGCAGGCCGAAAAAGCCCAGGTGTCGAGCCGGCTGATCACGATGGGCGAGATGGCGTCATCGGTGGCCCACGAGCTGAACCAGCCGCTGACCGCCATCACCAACTACTGCAACGGCATGGTCTCGCGGGTCAAGGCCGACACCATCGACCGCGACGCGCTGATCGCCGCGCTGGGCAAGACGGCGCGCCAGGCCGAGCGTGCCGGCCAGATCATCCACCGCATCCGCGCCTTCGTGAAGAAGAGCGAGCCACAGCGCCAACCGTCCCAGGCCAAGGCCATCGTCGAGGATGCGGTGGAACTGGCCAGCATCGAGCTGCGGCGTCGCAACGTGTCGATCATGCATTACGTCGCGCAACGCCTGCCCGACATCAACTGCGACCCGATCCTGATCGAGCAGGTGCTGCTCAACCTGCTCAAGAACGCGGCCGAGGCGATCGACAGCGCCAAGTTGCCGCCGGCGCGACGCCATATCGAGCTGCGGGTGATCCCGCGCCACACCCCCGAAGAAGGGGGGGTGATCGAGTTCAGCGTGACCGACAAGGGCCCCGGTCTGGCCGATGAAGTGATCAACCGGCTGTACGAGGCTTTTTTCTCCACCAAGGCCGAAGGCATGGGCATCGGGCTGTCGCTTTGCCGGTCGATCGTGGAGAGCCACCGGGGGCGAATCAAGGCGCAGAACCTCTACAATGGGGAGCTTGCGGTCGGGTGCCGGTTTGCCTTCACCTTGCCCGTTGAAACCGCTGCTCGGCAGGAGGAGACATCGCGGCTACATCCCCAGGATGGTGCCTCGCCCGATGCCGATGGCGGCCCCAGATCTAGCCTCACAGCCAGCCCCACAGCCAGCCCCACAGCCAGCCCCACACCACGCCCGAACAGCGTGCTCGCCGCGAGAAGCAATCCATGAGCCTGATCCCCAAAAAAGGCACGGTCTACGTTGTCGATGACGACGAGGCGGTGCGCGATTCGCTGCAGTGGCTGTTGGAGGGCAAAGACTACCGCGTCAAGTGCTTCGATTCGGCCGAGAGCTTTCTGTCCCGCTTCGACCCGCGCGAAGTCGCCTGCCTGATCGCCGACATCCGCATGGACGGCATGAGCGGGCTGGAGCTGCAAGACCGCCTGCTCGAGCGCAAGAGCCCGCTGCCGGTGGTGTTCATCACCGGCCATGGCGACGTGCCGATGGCCGTCACCACGATGAAAAAGGGCGCGATGGACTTCATCGAAAAGCCCTTCAAGGAAGACGACCTGATCGGCCTGGTCGAGCGCATGCTCGACCAGGCACGCTCGGCCTTCAGCCAGCACCAGGAGCAAGCCAGCCGCGACGCCCTGCTGTCGCGCCTGACCACGCGTGAGGCCCAGGTGCTCGAGCGCATCGTCGCCGGCCGCCTGAACAAGCAGATCGCCGACGATCTGGGTATCAGCATCAAGACGGTCGAGGCGCACCGCGCCAACATCATGGAAAAGCTCAACGCCAACACCGTGGCCGATCTGCTCAAGATCGCGCTTGGGGCCAACAGCACCGTCGCCGCCAAGGCCTGACGCCTACGCCGTAGCAACGAGGCCGCTTCACCGCGGCCTCTTGCGTTTTTGCCGCAGTTTTTCAACCCTGCCTGCCGCGCCGCGCCACCCACCGGAGACACCCCATGACCGCCCAACTGATCAGCGGCACCGCGCTGTCGCAACAGATCCGCAGCGACTTGTCACTGCGCATTGCCGCACTGGCCGCCCGCGGCATCCAGCCCGGGCTGGCGGTGATCCTGGTCGGCGAGGACCCGGCCTCGGCGGTGTATGTGCGCAACAAGGTCAAGGCCTGCGGCGAGCACGGGCTGCACTCGGTGCTGGAGAAGTACGGGGCCAGCCTGCCCGAGGCCGACCTGCTGGCCCGCATCCAGGCGCTCAACAACGACCCGAGCATCCACGGCATCCTGGTGCAGATGCCGCTGCCGCGCCACATCGACCCGCAGCGCGTGATCGAGACGATTTCGGTGGCCAAGGACGTGGACGGCTACTCGGTGCAAAGCGCCGGCGACCTGATGGCCGGTCTGCCGGGCTTGCGGCCGTGCACGCCCTACGGCTGCATGAAGCTGATCGAATCTACCGGCGTGCCGCTGAAGGGCAAACACGCGGTGGTGATCGGCCGCAGCAACACCGTGGGCAAGCCGATGGCCTTGCTGCTGCTGCAGGCCAACGCCACCGTCACCATCTGCCACAGCGCCACGCCCGACCTGGGGCTGTTCACCCGCCAGGCCGACGTGGTGGTGGCGGCCGTAGGCCGGCGCAACACCCTCACTGCCGACATGGTCAAACCCGGTGCGATCGTGATCGATGTGGGCATGAACCGGGTGCCGGCCGACCAGCCCGGCGCCGGCAAGCTGTGCGGCGACGTCGATTTCGACGGCGTGCACGAAGTGGCCGCATGGATCACCCCGGTGCCCGGCGGTGTCGGGCCGATGACGATCACGATGTTGCTGGTCAACACGGTTGAATCGGCCGAACGCGTCGCCAAATAGCGGTGTTCGGTGCGCTGTGCGCATCCGCCTTGCCCTACTTCTGCCACCGCTTGAGGCCGCCATGACCAACCCGCTGTTGACTTCCACCGGCCTGCCCGCGTTTGCCCAGATCCGCCCCGAGCACATCGGCCCCGCGCTGGACCTGCTGCTGCCGGCCGCCGAGGCCGCACTGGAGCGTGCCGTCAGCGCCGACGTGCCGGCCGACTTCGACACCTTGTCGGCCGTGCTCGACGTGCCGCTGGAGCGCCTCTCAGGCGCCTGGCAGGCGGTGGGCCACCTCAATGCGGTGGCCAACAGCCCTGAGTTGCGCGAGGCCTACAACGCCAACCTGGGCCGCATCACCGAGTTCCACACCCGGCTGGGCGCGGACGAGCGGCTCTACGCCAAGTACAAATTGGTGGCCAACGGTCCGGCTGCGGCCACCCTGTCACCCGCCCGGGCCCAGGCGCTGGCCCACGCGATGCGCGACTTCGTGCTGTCCGGGGCCGAGCTGCAGGGCCAAGCCAAGGCGCGCTTTGCTGCCATCCAGGAGCGCCTGGCCGAACTGGGCCAGCAGTTCAGCGAGCATGTGCTGGACGCGACCGACGGGTTTTCGCTGTATGCCACGGCCGAGCAAATGGCCGGCGTGCCGGCTGACGTCTGCCAGCAGACCTTGGCTGCCGCTGCCGCCGACGGCCAGCCCGGCCACAAGCTGACGCTGCACATGCCGGTCTTCCTGCCGGTGATGCAGTACGCCGAAGACAGTTCGTTGCGCCAGCAGCTCTACCGTGCCTACGCCACCCGGGCCAGCGAGTTCGGCCCGGCCGATCGCGACAACAGCGCGCTGATGACCGAACTGCTGCAACTGCGCACCGAAGAAGCCGCGCTGCTGGGCCACACCAGCTATGGTCATTTGTCGCTGGTGCCCAAGATGGCCGAATCGCCCGAGCAGGTCAATGGCTTCCTGGGCGACCTGGCACAGCGGGCTCGGCCGCACGCCGAGCGCGACCTGGCGGAGTTGCGGGCCTTTGCGGCGCAATCGCTGGGCATGACCGACCTGCAGGTCTGGGACCAGTCGTTTGTCTCTGAAAAACTCAAGGAGCAGCGCTACGCCTTCAGCGAGCAGGAGGTCAAGCAGTACTTCACCGAGCCGCGGGTGCTGGCCGGGCTGTTTCACATTGTCGAGACCCTGTTCGATGTGCAGATCCGGCCGGACACGGCCGAGGTCTGGCACGACAGCGTGCGCTTCTACCGCATCGAGCGCCGGGCCCAGGGCGCCGAGGGCGCTGCGCCCGAGCTGATCGGCCAGTTCTACCTCGACCCCTACGCCCGCACCGGCAAGCGCCCGGGCGCCTGGATGGACGGCGTGCGTGGCCGCTGGAACCGGCCCGACACCCCCGGCGGCGCAACCCAGACACCGGTGGCGCATCTGGTGTGCAACTTTGCCTCACCCGTCGGCGACAAGCCCGCGCTGCTGACCCACGACGACGTCATCACCCTGTTTCATGAGTTCGGCCACGGTCTGCACCACCTGCTGACCCGGGTCGACGAGCTGGCGGTGGCCGGCATCAACGGCGTCGAGTGGGACGCGGTGGAGCTGCCCAGCCAGTTCATGGAGAACTTTTGCTGGGAATGGAGCGTGCTGTCCAAGCTGACCGCCCATGTCGACACCGGCGAGCCGCTGCCACGTGCGCTGTTCGACAGCTTGCTGGCCGCCCGCAACTTCCAGAGCGGTTTGCAGACGCTGCGCCAGATCGAGTTTTCATTGTTCGACATGCGCATCCACACCCAGGCCGACGCTGCAGTCCAGGTGCAGGCGGTGATCGACGCGGTGCGGGCCGAGGTCAGCGTCAACCCGCCGCCGGACTTCAACCGCTTCCAGCACACCTTCTCGCACATCTTTGCCGGCGGATACTCGGCCGGCTACTACAGCTACAAATGGGCCGAGGTGCTGTCGGCCGACGCCTTTGCCGCGTTCGAAGAACTTGGGGTGTTCAATCCCGAGGTCGGCCAGCGCTTCCGGCGCGAGATCCTGGAGGCCGGCGGCAGCCGCCCGGCGATGGACAGTTTCAAGGCCTTCCGCGGTCGCGAGCCCAGCATCGACGCCCTGTTGCGGCACCAGGGCATGGCTTGAGCGGGAAACGCCCGCTATTCATGCCGCCATCGCCGACCATTTGGGCTAGATTCCGGGCCATGAACCCCTCCCGTTCGACGGCTGTGCTTTTGTTGCTGCTGTTTTGCCAGCTGGCCGCCGCACCGGCATGGGCGCAGTACAAGGTGGTGACACCCGACGGCAAAGTCACCTACACCGACCGGCCGGTCACCGAGCCCGGCGCACAGGTGCAGCCCTTGCGGCGCGACGCCAGCCCGGCCGGGCCGGCCAGCGGCCAGGCGGCCGGCCCACTGCCGGCGGACCTGCGGCCGGTGGCAGCGCGGTTTCCGGTAACGCTCTACACCAGCACCGACTGCGCTCCTTGCGAGAGCGGCCGCAAGCTGCTGCAATTGCGCGGTGTGCCCTACAGCGAGCGCTCGGTCAGCAGCGACGACGACATCGCCGCGCTGCAGCGCCTGACCAGCGGGCGCAGCGTGCCGGCGCTGACGGTGGGCGCGCAGGCGCTGCGGGGCTTTCTGGAGGCCGACTGGCAGGGCACGCTGGACCTGGCGGGTTACCCGCGTGAGTCCAGGCTGCCCAAGGGCTACCTGCCGCCGGCGGTGGCGCCGTTGGTGGCGCGTGCACCGGCGGCAGCGACCACGCCAACCGAGGCAGCACCGGCCGCGGCACCGCAAGCCACCCCAGCCGCATCGGCCGGTATCCGGTTTTGACCTGCTTCTGATCTGTGTCGGGCGGTCAGCCGGCACTCAACGCGGCGAATCGGCTGCAAAGACCTTGTTCAGCCCGCGCGCTGCCCAACTGCCTCCGCCCACTGCGGCGCCCATCGCCCAGAACAGCACACCCGGCCCCAGAGCGGTGCCGGCCGCGCCGAAGATCAGCGGCATCACGCTGCTGGAGAAGTTGATCGCCATCGAGCGGAAAGCAATCGCCTCGCCGTGCCGGTTGGCCGGCGTCAGGTGGTGCAGCGTGCTCATGATCATCGGCTGCACGGCGCCCAGCGTCAGCCCCAGCAACAACGCGCAGCCGCCCATCAGCCAGGGCGTGGCGGCAAACGGGTAGAGCGCAAACACCACGCCGGTCAGCAGCATCGCGCACCGCAGCACCACCACCTCGCTCAAGCGGTGCGCCAGCAGCGGGATCGCAAAGCGCACCAGCGTGACGGCCGCGGTGAAGGCGCCCAGCACCAGGCCGATGGTGGACGCGCTGTAGCCGCGCGAGTGGCCCAGCACCGGCACCGCGAAGCTGTGCACGTCCCAACTGGCGGACAGCAGCCAGTTGACAAACAGCAGCCGTTTCAGCCCGGGCGTGGCCAGCAGATCCCATCGGCTGCTGCCGGCCTCGCGCGGCGGCGCCGCCACCGGCCCGGCCTGCGCCGGCACGCGCCGCACCACCACCAGCGACACCAGCGGCATCAGCATCAGCAGCGCATAGGCAGCGGCATAACCCGCCGCGTCGATCATGAAGCCCGCCGCCACCGGCCCCACCACGTTGGCCAGTGACGGCGCCATGCCCAGCCAGCTGAACACGCGCAGCCGCTCGGTGGACGTGCTGACCATCTGCCCGGCGCAGCGCTGGATAGCGATCAGCCCGACGTTGGTGCCCACGCCCGAGGCCGCTGCGCCGACGCAGTTCAGCCCGAACTGCCACCAGCCCGGCAGCCAGCAGGCGGCCAATGCGCAGCCGGCACCGGCCATGTTCAGCGCCACCGCCAGCCGCACCGGCCGGTGGTAGCCGTGCCGGTCGGCCATGCGGCCGGCCGCCATCGCGGTGAGCACCGGCAACGCCGCGAACAGCGCCAGCAGCACGCCCACCGCCCAGGCGCTGTAGCCAGCGTTGAGCGCCTGCAAGGGGGCCGCCATACGCTGGCCAGCCATCGCGCCGTGCAGCGCGATCTGGCCGACGATCAGCAGCGGCAACGCCCGGGCCGACAGGGGCACGTTGCTGGTGGGGTTGGTGACGGACGGGTCTGAACTCACAGGCGGATTCAAGCGTTGTCGACCCGGCCCGGCGCCAGGTCGGGCAGCAGATCGGGCTGCAGTTCGGACAACAACGCCAGCGTGCCGTGCTCGGGCAGCGATTCGACATCACGCAGCTGCCGCTCCATCGCCCGGGTGCGCACGCTGGCCTGGTCGATGCTGTGGCTGGCCTCATCCAGCTTTTTCTTGGTGCGCGCCAGCACCTCGCCAAACTTGCCAAACTCGGTCTTGACCGCGCCCAGCACCTGCCAGACCTCGGCGCTGCGCTGCTCCAGCGCCAAGGTGCGAAAGCCCATCTGCAGGCTGGTCAGCGTGGCCAGCAAGGTAGTGGGGCCGGCCAGCGTGATGCGGTGCTCCCGCTGCAGCGTCTCGACCAGGCCGGGCCGGCGCAGCGCCTCGGCGTACAGGCTCTCGGTCGGCAGGAACAGGACGGCGAAATCGGTGGTGAACGGCGCGGCGATGTACTTCTCGCGGATGCTGCGGGCCTCCGACTTGAGCCGCAGCTCCAGCGCCTTGGCCGCAGCTTCTACTGCCGGTGCGTCGGCACGCTCTTGCGCATCGAGCATGCGCTCGTAGTCCTCGCGCGGAAACTTGGCGTCGATCGGCAGCCAGATGGGTGCGCCGCCCGTCCCCGCCGCCCCTGCCGGCCCGGCCCGGCCCGGCAAGCGGATCGCAAACTCGACCCGTGCGCCGCTGCCGGGCACGCACTCGACATTGGCGGCGTACTGCTCGGGCGTCAGCACCTGCTCCAGCAGGCCGGCCAGTTGCACCTCGCCATAAATGCCGCGTGACTTGACGTTGCTCAGCACCCGGTTCAGCGAGCCGACATCGCGTGCCAGGTTGCGCATGTCGCCCAGGCCCTGGTGCACTTGCTCCAGCCGCTCGGCCACCTGCTTGAAGCTCTCGCCCAGGCGTTGCTCCAGCGTGGCGTGCAGTTTTTCGTCCACCGTCGCCCGCATCTGCTCCAGCTTGGCCTCGTTGCCCTGCTGTAGCGCGGCCAGGCGCTCATCGACAGTTTGGCGCACCTCGGCCAGGCGCTGGGCGTTGCTCAGGCTGAGCGACTGAAGTTGCTCGGTCAGCGTGCTGCCAAAACGCTGCAAGGCGGCGTCCTGGGCCTCGCGGGCGGTCTGGGCCTGCACAACCCCCTGGCTGGCGGCCTGTTGCAGCGACTGGGTCAACTGCTGCTGCATGGCGGCCAGCTGGGTGCGGAACGAGTCGATCTGCTCGTTCTGGGTGCGCGCCACATCACCGGACTGGGCCAGCAGGGCTTGCTGGAACAGCGCTAGCGCGCCGGCCAGCTCTTGCCGTGTGGCGCGGGCGCTGTCCTCTTGCTCACTGCGTTGGGCGCGGGCCAGGCGTTCAACCTGGTCTCGCTGGGCGGCCGGGTCGGCCCGGCGCAACACCAACCAGAGCAACACGAGAACGACCGCGACCAGCAGCACCCCATTCAGGACCAGCAGGCCCGGCACCGACCATTCACTCATGCCGCGATTGTCTCAGGCACTTGCCGACGACCCGCCCGTTGCGGACTCCCCAAAAAGCAAGGCGGGCGTGCAGCCCTGCAGCTACACGCCCGATGAGTGGCCCGGCCGACGCGGCGGGAAATACCCCGGGCCGGCGGGCCGGTTGACCTGGCGATCAGGCCTTCTGGATGTACTCCGCGGTGAACGGCATGCGCCGCACCCGCTTGCCGGTGCCGGCGAACATCGCATTGGCCACCGCCGGGCCGATGAGCGCGGTGGCGGGCTCACCGATGCCGCCGGGCTTCTCGGTGCTGTTGACCAGCACGATGTCGATCTGCGGCGCCTCGTTGTTGCGCATGGTGCGGTAGTTGTGGAAGTTGGTCTGCTGCACCCGGCCCTTGTCCACCGTGATCTCGCCCCACAGCGCGGCACTCAGCCCGAAGATGATCGACGACTGGATCTGCGCCTCCACCGTGTCGGGGTTGACCATGCGGCCCAGGTCGGCCACCACCGTGACGCGGTGCACCTTGGGCTCGCCGCCGACCATCGAGATCTCGGCCACTTGCGCCATGTAGGTGTCGTAACCCTCCATCAGCGCCACGCCGCGTGAGCGGCCCGCCGCAGCGGCGGTGCCCCAGCCGGACTTGTCAGCAGCCAGCTTCAGCACGTTCAGAAAGCGCGGCTGACCCTGCAGCAGCGACATGCGGTAAGCCACCGGGTCTTGCTTGGCGGCGGCAGCCAACTCGTCGATGAAGCTCTCGTTGGCAAAGGCGTTCATGTTGTGGCTGACCGCGCGCCAGTAGCCCACCCGCAGGCCGGCGTCGTGCTTGACCACGTCGTGCCGCGTGGCCGGGATGTTGTAGCCCGCCACCGCCGCCTCGGTCATCAGCGCGTCCGGTGCCTCGGCCGGCAGGCCGAAGATACGTCCGGTGACCGATTGCGACGCGGCCCGAAAGGTCATCGCCAGCGGCTTGCCGTCCGCGCCCAGCGACGCTGCCAGTTGCAGCACCGCCAACGGCCGGTAGAAGTCGTGGGTCATGTCGTCTTCACGCGACCAGATCAGCTTGACCGGCTTCTTGACCGCGGCGCTGATCTGCGCCGCCTGGATGATGAAGTCGATGTCGATGCGCCGGCCAAAGCCGCCACCCAGGAAGGTGGACTGCAGCGTCACGTCTTCGGGTTTGACACCCACGACCTTGGCCACTGCGCCCTGCGCGGCATCGGGCCATTGCGTGGGCCCGATCAGCAAGACCTTGCCGTTGTCGACATGGGCGGTGAAGTTCATCGGCTCCATCGGCGCGTGCGAGGCGCTTTGCGACAGGTACTCGGCGCGCACCACGTTGGCACCGCGGGCAATGCCGTCGTCGGCATCCCCTACCGACGCACCTACCGGGATCGCACCCTTGCAGGCGGTGGCAGCCGCACGGGTGCCGTC